>Ga0222651_1000378_pt1 | contig 29579 bp, 16 predicted proteins | sample AntAcemetagen369_FD_179855 | JGI IMG/M metagenome (GOLD analysis project Ga0222651, IMG submission 179855) | Saline water microbial communities from Ace Lake, Antarctica - #369 | ecosystem: Environmental > Aquatic > Non-marine Saline and Alkaline > Saline | place: Antarctica: Ace Lake...
GCCTTATCGCGGCGGGAATATGCCCGATCCATTTTTTGACGCCAACGACGGCCATCCCTCCTACCTGTTGATCAATGATGGGGACGGGGTCCATTTTCAGGAAAGGACGCGGGAACTGGGCATTGCTGAAAAGCAGTTTCGCCGGGTGTACTCCAACTCGTTCTTCGACTATGACAATGACAACGATTTGGACTTGCTGGTGGTGAGTGATTTTTCCGGGGTCGACCTGTACCGCAACAACGGGAACGGGAGGTTTGAAGACATCACGGCTGATGCCATTGATGTCCGGACCCTCTTCGGGATGGCGCATGCCTTTGCCGATTTCAACTACGATGGCCTCTTGGATTTTTACGCGATCGGCATGTCTTCAACCACGGCAAATCGGCTGCACCTGCTGGGGGCGAAGCGGGAGGATTTTGCCGCGATCACCGAGAATCGTTTGCCGATGGCCTATGGAAACCGCCTCTACATTTCGCAAGAGGATGGGTCTTTCCAACAACCGGCCTACGCTGACCAAGTTGCTCGCACGGGTTGGTCCTGGGGGGTCGCCACGGTGGATTTTGACAACGACGGAGATTTTGATCTCTACGTGGCCAATGGGCACGACAGCAATACCACCGCTCGAGATTATTGCTCGAGTTTTTGGACCGACGACATCTACCACGGCTCTTCGCTGGAAAACCCGCTGATGGCCGATTACTTTGGGAGCAAGCTCAGCTCCAAGGAGAAACAAGGCATTTCCTGGAATGGATTTGAACACAACTTCCTCTTCATGCCGATGCCTGACGGCCGCGCACGCAACGTGTCCTTTCTCGCCGGAGTCGCCTTGGAACATGACAGCCGCATGGTCGTGGCTGATGATATCAACCTGGACGGAAAGATGGACTTGATCATCGACTCATCTCCCCCGAACTGGAACCCTTCAACGGAGGGGAATTCAGTCGAAGTCTACTTGAACAGCATCCCCACAACCGGAAATTTTGTGGGCGTCAGGCTTCGAGACAAAGCGGGAGCGCCGCTGACAACGGGGGCGAGGATCCTAGTCGCATACGGGGAAAGAATTCAGGCCGCGGCGATCGTTAACGGTGATTCTTTTGAATCCCAACAGGCGGCAACCCGACTCTTCGGTCTCGGTGACAATGAGACGATCGACTATATCGAGGTGACTTGGATGGACGGGTCCCAAAGAAGGATTAACCACCCAAAGGTGAATCAATACCATCTGGTCGAATTCCTGCCCAAAAAGTGATTTCTATGCCCCGGCTTTTTGTCGCATTCTGACGTCAAAAAAATCAGTAACCGTTTTTTGGATACATTAGAAGCTCATAAAGCGGCCCTGTTTTACGAAGCGTGATCCCGTATCCGCGCCAAGGCATCCCATGCATTTATCGGCAACTGCCCCAGGTAGTCTGCCCAACGTAGGCCATCGGCTTTCCGTCCATCGGTTAAAGAACTCCATCGGCGTGCCCTGCTCGGCCAGCCATTCCCCCGCAACCTGACGCCGGCGCGCCTCAGAATCAGAAGATACGCCACCGCCAGATCATTCCAAAAAACTCCGGGTCATGGCATGAGTAGAGACATGGCCGCCGCCCTCACCGATAAGTTGAACTGCGTTTCAATCCCGGCCTTAATCGAGATATGCGGGCCCGGGGTGAACGTGGACGAGACCTAAGGATTTTCATCTAATCTCCCTTGGGCTCGCTCGCCCCCAGGCCAAATACCATCCGCGGACTTCCTCCCTCGTGGGCTCCGATGTCGGGTGCACGACCGTGAGAATTATCATTAATATTGGGTAGGCGCTTACCCTCATCACGGCCGCGACTATCCGGCGCCAACTGGTACATCCCATGACGTCCCCCTTCAGGTCCATTTCCGGGGGCGTACCGGGGAGTGGCATGGATGTTTTTAGCTTCAGCTCCGGGTGGAAGGGGCCCATTGAAAAGGTTATAATCAACGGTATTCGAATCCTCTTGAGGGGTGCCGGCATAGGAATGGCCACTCACCGCATGAAAGATATTGTTGAGGGCCACCAGTTCGCTGATTTCCCCCACTCGCCCCGCGCCGATAGCTCCGAGGGGCAAAATTTTCCCGGGAAGTGGTTTGGGTTGAAGGACTGTATTATGCAGCCAGTACTGCCGCCCGGATCCCCCTCTGGGCATTTCCCCGAGTTTGGTAAAAGTGCCCCGGTTTGTCCTTGGATTGTGGTTTCGGTATCTCACCAAGGCGTCCGAATCGCCGCCCGGATAGGGCGCAATATAGCTGACGGAATAGACGTTTCGAAAGATATAGGCGGGACCCACTGAAACCGGAGCCGTGCCAATTCCGTGGTACGTATTCTCGATATAATTTCCCCAGATCCGGACGTTGCGGTTCCCCCCCTCGCTCTCGATCCCGTCATCCGCGCAGTCACTGACGAAGTTGCCGTAAATATCGCTATCGGGTCCGGGGAATCCCCGACGCGTGAAATTTGTCCACCAGCCCATACCATCGTTAAAGCGGTGCTCGGAATCGGAATAAATCTCGTTGAAGCGAATGACGTGGTTGCCCTGATTATCCTTCCAGGAAATGCCTTGGGCTCCGGTGGGATGGTATCCATGTATCTTCGGGAGGTCGCTTGGCTGGGTCCAGTCGTTGGCATTGTAGCGGGGGTGATGAAGCCGATTGCGCTGGACCACCACTCGCTCCAACTCTGACGACATGGATTTTATGGCTGAATCCAGATTGTAGGCATAATTTTCAGTACGGCGGCCCCAGTTGGAAACGTCACAATCCTCAATCATGACGTCCTTAACGTCTCCAAGGTGAATTCCATCCCGGGAGGCGCCTTTCAGGATAAGCCCGCGAACCACCACATGAGAGGCCTGAATATCCACGCAGTAGGGATGCTGGTCCCGCACATCGATAAGCAGCTTTTCGCCGGGCCGGACCGTATAGACCACAAAGCCGGATTCCGGATTTCCCCCCTCGTTGATGATGAGCGGCTCATGGCGATTACCGGGTTCGAGGTAAATGGTTTTTGCGACGCGCACGTCTTCGCTCCAAGTTTCAGCGGTCAATGTAGCTTCGTAATTGTCGCCAAAGTTACCGGCTACCCAGACGAGTTTTATCTCGTAACTGGTTCCCGGATGTAAACCGACAATACTTCCGCGCGCCTCTCCGTCCCGGAGATCATACCAGAGCGGAAGGGCTTCCTGCCACGGTTCTGCACCTGCCTCCCGATACCGAACTTGAATATCAGCTTCTCCGTTGTGGCTTCCGATTGTCCAGTAGAGTCCCACGGATTCAAAGGTGGTCGTTGCCGTGGGTTCCGGAGGATAGTAATCGAACCCCTCGGCATGGGTCTGCCAGGGAACCCCGCAGAAAAGTACCGTGGCAGGCACTAAGAGAAAAAGCTCTCTTTTGAAAAATCTGTTCCACGAAGAAATCAGTAGAGTAGTCATTGCGTTCATAATTTTACTTTCAGATCTGTTGTTTAGGCTGGCCCTCGGCCTTGCTCGATTTCCACCGCGTAGGTGTGCACTCCCCCGTGCAGGTTAGATCGGAAAACAATCCATTTCCCATCGGGAGTGAACGTCACATTGGGCTCCAGCTTGTAGTCGTGGTCCCGCAGGTTAACCAGCTTCTCGGCCACCAGTCTGCCCGGGTGGATGAGGTCTGCCGAATTCGGAGACGGCATCCCAGCCTCGTCCGGAATAGCTTGTGGCCGGAAGAGGTAAATCCACTTTCCATCAGGAGCGTGGGCAACCATGTGCTCGTCGCCGCCGTCTCCGGCGAAGAGTGTTTGATCGGGAGATAGGTTATAGTGCGCTGACCACTCATTGCGTTCATGCGCATACCACGTGCGTTGGCCCGAGTTTAACTCGATGCCCGCCAGCCAGAAAACCTCCCCGCGTGGCCGCTGGAGATCATACCAGACTGTTGCTCCATCTGGACTGAAGAATTCATGACCCCAGATTTCCATGTTCATCGTCCGCTCATGTAGCTTCCGGAGATCGGTTCCATCAGTCTTCACGGTCCAAAGTCGATCTACCATGTGCCAGGGTCCTTCGTGGCAGAAGAGGATGCGGTCGGGGTCCGTGGGCGAAAACTGGAGATGATTGAGCCAGTCGGTTGCCCGATGGACAATGCGGACCTCCCCCGTGCGGGTATCAATCACGAACAGAGCCATCGGCAGGCGGGCATCCAGTCGCTTTTTCATCCCCCACTCCCTTTGCTCCTGATAACTGAGCCGCTCCCCGGTCTGGGGGTTAAACTCGCGTTCGCTCACCTGATAGTGCGCCGCCACAATCTGCTCCGGTTCGGCTTCGGGAAAGCTTCCCAGTAAAAGAGTCTCGTCCGCGTTGAGCGACCCAACGTTAGCGTTGGCCGGGAGCTCCACGATCTTCCGGATGTCGCCCGAGTCCAGCTGGGCGGCGTAAACGGTCCGATTCCCGGCTTCTTCCACGATGTAGTAAATCGAGCGACTCCGTTTGCCCACCACGAGGGTCTCAGCCCGCGGGTCGGCCACGATCAGCCGGTTCTCATGTGTATCCAGATCAATTGTACCGATGCCTTGCGCCATCGTCACCACCATTTTGTCACCCTCTCCGGTGTAGGCGTTCTGGTGAAAATACAACGAAGCAGTTCCCGGTTCCTCGGAGAGCCGCACCACCCGGTGGCCCGTATCCGCATCGACCCATTCTTGGGGAGCCGTGGACGCCGCGTGGGTAAGTTGCGCGACAAAACCGGCAAGCAGCAGGGTTGGCATTATGCGGAGCAAGGAGGATGTAGATTGCATCATATTAATGGATGTGGGGGTTAATTTGATCTTACTTCTAGAAACTGATTTTTCAGGAGCATAGCTCCCGCAGCGGGCGGTTCATTTCCCGCGGGGAATAAACCAGAGCGGATCTGGTGTCGGTTCAGTCCGACCCGCCACGTGGTCATCAAGTAGAGTAGAGAGGTGGGCCACAACATCGGCATAGGCTGAATCGTGGGCGAGGTTGATCAGCTCATCCGGATCATTCAGGGGATCGGTGAGAAAGATTCCCGCCCCCGGGCCATAAAACTTGGCGAAGCGCCACTGTTCGGTCCGCACCACCGCCCCAGAGATGCCACGGTCGCGTTCGCTCCAAACGGAAAAAGCGGGCTCTGCCCAATCAGCGGTCGGATTCGCGAGAAGGGGCCGCAAACTTTGTCCCTCGATCCCCTCCGGCATCGGTAATCCGCAGAGATCAACCAAGGTCGGATAGAGGTCGAGAAGCTCCACGACGCGAGGCGAAGTGCGCCCGTTACCGGCGGCATCGGGATGATGGATAATCATCGGCACCCGGACGCCCTGTTCCCACAGCGATCCCGCCTTGGACCACTTCCCCTTTTCGCCCAGCTGGTAACCATGATCGCTCCAGAGGACAATGAGGGTGGAGTCCAGTAGGCCCTCCTCCTCGAGCACTTCGAGGACCCGCCCCACGTTCCAGTCGGCATAGGAGGCACACGCGAGGTAGGCCCGGACCATGGCCCGCGCCTCGTCAGCCTGGGCGTCGCGTTCGATAAAGAGATCGGCGTTGATCGCCCGGATCGCGGCGGCGGGAAAGCCCTCTGGCACCTTCGGACGGATCGCGAAATCGACCGAAAGCTCGATGTCCTCGAGATCGTAGAGTTCGAAAAACTCCTTCGGGGCGACCAGTGGGCTGTGGGGTCTAAATAGCCCCAGACCCAAAAAGAACGGCGGTGCTTCCGGCTTCCTCTGCTGCAGGAATTCAATCGCCCGATCGGTTGAGCGGGTATCTTCGAGGAGCGCGCGTTCTGCCGGATCCTCCACCGCCTGCCAGTAATCCGATCCCGCTGCCCGCTCGACGTCAGAGGCACGCATCTTGGCGAGGCGAGCTGCTTCCTCCTTTCGAGTGATCGGACGGTCCGCCACGATGGAAGCCGGCTTGGGATCATTATATTCATGGGCGACGCCCCCGACCGTCCAGGCGGCGGCATCGTCAATCCTGTCGCCGTGAAAAATCTTACCGGAGCGCAAGGTGAAGTAGCCTTGCTGCCGAAAATAGTGAGGCAGACTCACCCAGTCCGGATACCAAGCATTCATCCAGTCACGGTTCCCATAAAGCTCGCTTGTTCTCGGATAGCGACCGAACAGCGTGGACGCTCGCGATGCATTGCAGAGGGGGTATTGCGCGTAGGCCCGGTCGAACTTCACGCCCACCGCCGCGAGGCGATCAATGTTCGGCGTGAGAGCACGGCCCCCCTGATACGCTCCCACTTCGCATCGCAAGTCATCGATCGAAATAAACAGGACGTTGAGTGGACGGGACGTCGTATCGGGCGCCGGAACGGCAGAGAGAAAAGATGCACCAAATATCACGGCGAGCAACGAGCTAAGCTGCCATCTGCTGTTTTTCATACGGGGTTTGAGGGAGGTCCGCGGTGTCATGTTCAGGGTCGCACGATGCCTTAATTTCGGACAAAATGCCTCCTCTCGATTCGATGTTGAAGGAGACCTCATTGGATAATGACGTGAGAGAAAATCTCCATCGATGACTGCGTGAGTGATGCGTTTCATTTTTCCGGCCGCGTGACGGTCTTGAGGGTGAGTGCAGTTGAAGGGTTAAGAGGATCCCCTGTTAAAAAAACTGGCACCCGATATAAATCGGATGCCAGCGCTTTATAACCTATAACCTACACCAAGGAGTATATAATTCACCTGTTCAGATCGGAGAGGATCTAGAAACGGAATCGGGCGGAGAACTCAAAGTATCGTGGTGCGCCAATCCGCCAGAGGGCCACTTCGCCATCCGGGTTCGCCTTGATGGGAATGAAATCACCGGAGCCAGAGGTCAGGTTGCGAACGCGCACTTGGAGCTGCAGACTCTGATTCTCGAAGATCTTCGTATTGTAGGTGATCCAAGCGTCGATATTCGTTTCGGTTGGTCCGAAGAAGAGCTGATCGTAATCCGGCACCGTGGAACCATCCACGATTTTCAGATCTGACCCGATGGCCACTTCGTCTTGCCAGCGGAGGCCGGCGCCGACGGCGAAACCAGACAACCAACCTTGACCAGTATTGAACGTGTAGTTTGTGATCAAGTTCGTACGCCACTCCCGGATTTCCTGCAAGGGTCCACCCTCGGGCGCTTTCTTGCTGGCGATGGAGCCCAGCAGATTATCAGCCCGGGATCTAAGAAAGACCTCAGGGTCAAAACTACCGTCTAGAAAAGGAACAGGGTTCTCGACAATGAAGAGGTTACCCTTTGACGGATGTAGATACACCTCGTTGGCAATCCGCGTCAGCTCAGGGCCGGCAATGGGCATGACATCATTGATTTGGGCTTCAATCTGCGCGACATTGAGGTGAATGCGCCAATTCTTAGTGGGGGCATAAGAGAATTCCATCTCCATCCCCTCTGAGGTGGTATCCTGATAATAGTTGGTGGCAGTGCCCGCAATATTATCAGCTGTCCAAGTTGTCTCATTGCTAGGGACCGTGGGATCGTCCGGCCGTATGTTAATAGCGGCGATGGTTCCCGGATCGAAGCTGCTACCGTCGTAGAGATCCCATCCGGCCGCCGCGAGTTGAGCCGGGGTGTTGTTGGCCATCACCGACGCCAGGGTATTCCCAATTTGCGGCAGGGTGCCCGTAATCTTCACGTCATTCTGCGCTGATTCAAAGAAGTTGACCCGGGTGTAGAATTTGCCGTCGAGGGCGGACACCGAAAATCCGTACTCCTGGGTGGTGCCGCTTTGTAGCGGTGCATTTACGTTGAATATATCCACGCCGGCCGTGCCCGCCGCGAAGTTCTGGGAATCCACGTAATGCGCACTCAAGCCGAAGCCTTCAGGCATCCATCGATCAGGAACATGCCCCACGATACCAAAACTGGTTTGTTCGGTGCTCTCATCAAAGGTGGGGTCGCCCTTGGGAATATCACCCGGCGGGGTCAAGCCGGTGGCAGGATCCGACACCTGAGCGGCAATGTATTGTTTGACCGAGTCGGACCGCCATGAAGCAGTGGTGACAATGCTACCACCTAGGAATTGGCTTTGGAGCACAGTCGAGAGGGATTCGATCTCATCGGCATTGAGCGGATTGCCCCACCACCACACTTGGGCGGGGTTATCATTGGCGTTGAAGAATTGGATAGAACCCGGTTCGAAGGCGGCGTTGTAGGGATTCCATAAGAGGGCGTTGGCCGTGCTTTGAAATATCTGGGGAACGGTGACCCCTTGAATACCCGAATTTTGCAAGGTGGACGCACCGAGTAACGAGGGCCCGAGGTATTGGACCATAGTGCCACGCGTCTGCCCCCGCACCCTAGGACTGGCGGCAAAAGTATTAGCCTGATTAAGACCGGGGCCTCCCCGGGCGATCGATGGATTGTAATCATTGCTGGCCCGGGCGTTGGTGCGGTTGGGAGCCGTTTCTGAATTTTCCTGGCTCTGCACGACTGCCGTCAGGGTGTGATTGCCCAGATGCTTTAACCATCCGTCCTTTTTGTCTTCGAAATCATATTTGGCGAATCCGATCGCTTGGTAGGCTTCCCGCTCCCGGATCTTAGCCTGAGCATAACCACGACCGCCAATGAAGGGACGACCATAGTTAGGATTCGGAGATCCATCCATCAAAACCGTATTGATATCAATGTTCAGCGTGCTGGCACTTGAAGCGGTTTGAGCCTCGGAGAGGTCAGACTCCCAATATTGACTTTGGTAGGCTAATTCGAGGCCTAGCGCGTTATCCAACCACGTCTTCTCTGCCCTAACACTGTAGACCTCGAAATTCTGCCGATGGAAGTCTGAGGCTCCTGACAAACTACCCTGCCGACTGTTAATGATATCAAGGTCGGTGATCTGCGGGTCTGAGTAGAATCCACGCTCGGCCGGCAGGATATCCGGACGTGCCCCCACAATATAATCGGGATTACGGGCATACAAACCTCTCGGCCCCTGGAACATTCTCAGATACGCATGACCGGACGCGGGAAAGGAACCGGGAGTTCGTCCCGCCGCGTCGCTGCGGAAGCCAATCTGCATTGCGGCATAGCCGTTGGTGCCGGGTGTCGAACTGTTAGGATCATCGAAGATCATGGCGGGGTTGCCGTTAATAGCTTGAGAGCCAAACTGAGTTGAAGATCTGTTCAGTTCGTTGGCATACGCTTGGTCTGTGACGAGCGCATCATTTACAAACCACTCGTTGGTGGTCGGATTATAACTCGGCTTGCCATTGGCGAACCACGTAGAGATCCGATCTGAAGGCGGGCGAAGTTTGGGTCGGTTCCCATCACCATCACCAGTTTCGTAATTGGCCCGGATGGTCAAGGTGTCCATCGGACGCCAAGTCGCGGCCACAAAGTACCGTTCTTCATCGTATTTGGCGTTTTCCTGCTCGTACCGTTTGTTGGAATCCAACGCCGCGATGCGGACCGCCAGCTTATCCTTGACCAGCATCTGGTTGTAATTGAGCGAAGCTCGCGTAGCGCCGAATTCGTCCGCTTTAAAATTAATTTCTCCAAAGGTGCGACCGGTCTCCGCCCGATCGATCGTTGAATTGATGATGCCGCCGGGACTACCCAACCCAAAGAGGGATGCATTTGGCCCCCGATTGATGGTGACCTGGGAGGTGACGTAGGGATCAAACGCGACGTCACTGATGAAGTAATCACGGGCCAAGTCGGCCGCAGCCAAGCCGCGCACTCGGGTGTTGAGCTGCGGTTCCCGACGGGCGCGTTCACCCCGTTCGGTACCACTGTTCAACTCGCCGAAGCTCGCGTTACCGCCCACGCCGGCAGCCTCGGTTCCGGTCGTGTAGGTGAGCAGCTCACTCAGGTTGGATGCCCCCACGTCGTCTAGAAACTCCTTAGTGAGCACCTGCACCGCGCTGGCGACGTCTTCGAGTTTGGTATTCAGTCGAGTGCCGGCAAGCGTGTTGTTGGCAAGGTAACCAATGTTTTCGGTAGTCGAAACCTCGAATGGCGAGAGCTCAATGACTGTCTCACCGTCAATAGTTTTTGTTTGGGTGGTTTGCTGAGCAAGTACCGTAACCGACATGACGGATATTCCCGCCAACGTGAGCAATCCCCGTAGTAAGCCCGTGGGCTTTTGGGGTGGTTTCATATATCTCATAGTGTTCTAGAGTCTGGGCCAGCACCGTGACCCGAATGGGCATGGTTACTCGCAGGGTCGCTGGCTCTTTTGGGTTTGGATTTAGGGTTAGAGCTTCGAGAACAACGAGGGGCAGCCCCGAAGCAGTCCTTTTAAAGACAAACGAAAGCCATGGGGCTATTGATCGAGGTTCAGACAGTCTGATTCCGAGGGGATCAAATTAAGCCCAGAAACCGGAGATAGCCACCGCGCTTACAGAGGCAAACCGGAGTTGCACAGGGATTTGTAAACCGAACCAAGGAGTACCAGCCTTCGCTCTTTGGGGAAACGCGCCAAATTCGTATTCTATCTCACAAACACCTACCTGTGAACCTCTTCCTACACTCTGCGCTCTCCGTGACCCACTGCTGCAGCGCCTCGGGCGTAATTTAGGTTCAGACAGTCTGATTTCAAAATTATTTCGTGCTGTGACCTATGACGGTCCCGACCCCGTGAAAATCTCGGGGTCGGGTTACACAAAAAAGCCCACCCAGACGGCTAGTCTGGATGGGCTAAACGAGCGGTTGAGTCTGATGACCTAGAAGCGGAAGCGAGCGGAGAACTCGAAAACCATGGGGGCTCCGATTCTCCAGAGGGCCACTTCGCCGTCAGGATTCGCCTTGACGGGAATGAAGTCCCCTGAACCGGAGGTCAGGTTGCGCACGCGCAGCTGGAGTTGCAGACTCTGATCCTCGAATATCTTCGTATTGTAGGTTACCCAAGCATCGATGTTGGTTTCAGACGGTCCGAAGTAAAGCTGACCATAATCTGGTACGGTAGCCCCGTCCACGATGTGAAGACCTGACCCGATGGCCACTTCGTCCTGCCAGCGGATTCCGGTACCAACGGCGAAACCAGACAACCAGCCTTGATCAGTATTGAACGTGTAGTTGGTGACCAAATTCCAACGCCACTCCCGGATTTCCTGCAAGGGGCCACCCTCCGGCGCTTTCTTGAGGGCGATGGCCGCCAACAGATTATCGGCCTGGGAACTAAGCAGGTCTTCAGGTTCAAAACCTCCGCCGGGAAGGGGCCTAGGACTCGCGTTGATGAAGAGGTTGCCTTTTGACGGATGTAGATACACCTCGTTGGCAATCCGCATCAGCTCGGGGCCAGCGACGGGCATGACGTTACTGATTTGAGCTTCAACCTGCGCGACATTAAGCGCAATCCGCCAATTACTGGTCGGAGCATAAGAGATTTCCACTTCCATCCCCTCGGATGTGGTATCCTGGTAGTAGTTGGTGGCGGTTCCCGCAATATTATCGGCTGTCCAGACGGTTTCATTGTTGGGAACATTAGGATTATCTGGCCGCAGATTTAGGGCGGCGATCGTCCCCGGATCGAAGCTGCTCCCATCATAGAGATTCCATCCGGCCGCTGCCAGTTGAGCCGGGGTGTTGTTTGCCATCACCGCCGCAAGGGTATTCCCAATCTGCGGCAGTACGCCCTCGATCTTCACGTCATTCTGCGCCGATTCATAAAAGTTGATCCGGGCGTAGAATTTGCTGTCGAGAGCGGATACGGAAAATCCGTATTCCTTGGTGGTGCCAGATTGCAGAGCGGCGGGCTCATTGAATAGGTTCACCCCCGCCGTGCCCGCCGCGAAGTTCTGGGAATCCACGAAATGCGCACTCAAGCCGAAGCCTTCAGGCATCCATTGATCCGGCACATGCCCCACGATGCCAAAACTGGACTGGTCGGTGCGATCGTCATAGCTGGGGTCTCCCCTGGGGATATCACCCGGGAGGGTCAAGCCGGTGGCTGGATCCGACGCCTGAGCAGCAATGTATTGTTTGACCGAGTCAGACCGCCATGAAGCGGTGGTGACAATGTCACCTCCCCAAAATTGGCTTTGGAGTACAGCTGATTGGGATTCGATCTCATCGGCACTAAGCGGATTGCCCCACCACCACACTTGGTCCGGGTTATCCGCGGCGTTGTAGAATTCGATGGATCCCGGTTCGAAGGCGGCGTTGTAAGGATTCCAATACAGAGCGTTGTCCGTATTTTGATGTTGCTGGGGAACTGTAATCCCCTGAATGCCTGAATTTTGCAATGAACTCGCCCCAACCAATGAGGGGCCAAGATATTGCACCAAGGTGGCGCGCGTATTGGTATTCACCCGAGGACTTGCTCCAAAAGCATTCGCTTGGTCCAGACCAGGGCCTCCCCGGGCGACGGCTGTATTGTAAGCGTTGCTGGCCCGGGCATTGGTGCGATTGGGCTGCGTTTGAGAATTTTCCTGGCTTTGAACGACCGCCGTCAAGGTGTGATTACCCAGATGCTCCAGCCAGCCATCATGCTTATCTTCGAAATCGTATTTGGCGAATCCGATCGCCTGGGAGGCTTCCCGTTCTCGGTTCCTGGCTTGGGCAAACCCACGCCCCCCGATGAAAGGGCGACCGTAGTTCGGATTCGGAGATCCGTCCAAGAGGACCGTATTGATATCAACATTCAGGGTGGCGGCGCTCGAAGCGCTTTGAGCCTCGGACAGGTCCGATGCCCAATATTGACTTTGATAAGCTACTTCGAGACCCAGGTTGTTATCCAACCACGTGTTCTCTGCCCGGACACTGTAGATTTCGAAATTCTGCCGATGGAAGTCCGATGTTCCCCCAATAGCGGTCTCTCGGATATTGAAAATGCTCAGATCGGTGATCTGGGTATCGACGTAATAAGGCCGCTCTGCCGGCAGGATATCCGGACGCCCACCTACGATGTACGCGGGGTCGCGGGGAAATAAAGCCCTTGGCGACGAAAACTCTCTCATAAATACATTACTGCTCACGGGAAAGGATCCGGGGGTTCTGCCCGCAGCATCGCTGCGGAAGCCAGCCTGCATCGCGGCATAACCGTTGGTGCCCGGCATCGAACTGTTGGGATCATCGAAGATCATCACGGGATTTCCGCTAATCGCTGTGGATGCAAACTGGCCCGAGGATCCGTTCAGCTGATTGACGTAAGCCGGGTCCGTGACCAACGCACCGTTGATAAACCATTCTTGGGTGGTCGGATTGTAACTCGGTTTACCATTGGCGAACCACGTGGAGATCCGATCGGTGGGCGCGCGGAGTTTGGGGCGGTTACCGTCAGCATCACCGGTTTCGTAGTTGGCCCGAATGGTCAAATTTCCGAAGGGACGCCAAGTCGCGGCCACAAACTGCCGTTCTTCGTCGTATTTCGCCGGTTCCTGCTCGAACCGTTGATTAGAATCCAGCGCGGCGATTCGAATCGCCAGCTTATCCTTGATCACCATTTGGTTGTAGTTAAGCGAGGCGCGCCAGGATCCGAATTCGTCCCCTCTAAAATTGACTTCCCCGAACGAGCGGCCGGTTTCCGCCCGATCAATGGTGGAGTTAATGATACCGCCGGGACTGCCCAACCCGAAGAGGGAAGCATTCGGCCCCCGATTGATAGTGACCTGCGAGGTGTTATACGGATCGAAGGCGACGTCGCTGAGAAAGTAATCACGGGCCAAGTCGGCGGCAGCCAAACCGCGCACTCGGGTAGCTAGCTGAGGTTCCCGACGATTAAATTCGCCGCGATCCGTTCCACTATCGAGCTGTCCGAGGCCCGCGTTACCGTACGGGCCGACGGCCTCGGTTCCGGTGGTGTAGGTGAGCAGCTCACCTAGGTTGGCCGCACCTACGTCGTCCAGAAACTCCTTAGTGAGCACCTGCACCGCACTGGCGACATTCTCGAGTTTGGTATTCAGTCGAGTGCCGGCAAGCGTGTTATTCGCCAGGTAACCGATGTTTGATTCGGCGGAAACCTCGAAGGGGGAGAGCTCGATGACCGAATCATCATCGACATTTTCTCTCATGGTGGGTGCTTGAGCAAACAAGGAAACCGCGAGTAGCGGTAATCCGGATAACAGAATCAAACCACCCAACGCACTCGCAGGTGCCTGGGGCAATTTCATGTTTTTCATAGTCTTTTGGTGTTCGAGCCGTAACCTTGACTGAATCAGTGTTGAGTACCGGGAGCTAGCTCTGGTTTGTTGATGGTGGGGGGGGTGTAGCTTCGAGCCGAAACAAGGGGAAGTGCTCGAAGTCCGTCGATAGATATGAGGCAGGATACCCAACTCCAGCGAGCCGTATTCAGACAGTCTGAAGTAATGCCGATTTCATTCTGACGGTCTGACTATCTGGGCGTTTCTCCACTCCGAATCTTAATGTTCTCCCGCTCAGAAACCGACCATTTATTCGGCGCGGGCCACCGCCGGAACACTCACCCTAAAGTTCCGATAGCGGGCTGAACGTGTGAACATCTGACGCAGCCCAATGCGCCCCTCCGAAATGTCGGGTAGTTCCGTATTTTTGATATAACCAAAATAGGTTTCGTGCTCGTTTTCAATCCGGATGAAAAGTTCACGGCTCCGCCTGATAACCGAAATGTGGTGAGGCACTCCTGTCTCGAAAAGCCCCGTGGGAAAATAGTCGGGTGTCAGCCCCGTGCCGTCCAAGCCTGCCAGGTTGGGCATGTACCGCCGGGCTCGGATGTAGCTGGTGGTATCCTCATCGTTCGGAAAGGCCGCATAGCTGATGTGGTAAGCGTTCATGTTATCGTAGTACATCCGCATCGCCGGCACCCGACGCAGTTCATTCCACTCGACGATGTCTTCGGCGAAGGGACCCACTCCGCTACCGCTAGCCTGGATGTAGAGAATGTTCACCGCCCGGGTTTCCTGATCAAGACGCGTAAAGTCATACTCAATTTTGAGATCCCCCGCGAAGCTCTCCTTCGTCCACAGCACCATGTGGTGGGCATCATTGCCGAATTCCGATCCGGCGACCAATTCCATACCGTCCGGACCGGTGGTGACCGTGCCGACTTCCCCATCCAGAAACCATTGCTCCGTCCAATCCTCCGTTCCCGAATCGAACAGCACCTCTTGCCAATGACTATGGTCGGCCTGGGCAAAGGCTTCACGATCGGTCAGCTTCTCGATTTCCATAAACCGGAATCCATTCTTTTCCCCATCGATCTCCACCCACGCCTCAAGTTTGCTTCGCCCAGCGGGCAGGTAGACTTCGTCAAAGCGGCATTCCGATTCGGCGTAGAGAATCTGATTCTTCAGTTCCTGTTCTCCAATCTGGAGGGTTACGGCATGCGCGGAATTGAACAGTTCGCTCCACCGACAGGTGATTTGGTAAAGACCGGCGGACCGAACATCGATTTCGTAATAGCCCAGATCTCCGTCGAAGAGTCCTCCGCCGCGCCAATCTTGCCGGGTTAAGAATGTTTTCGAGGCCTCCTCCTCCCCTATCCAAGTGGGCACCGGTGTATACCCCGCCGCCGTGACCTCATCAAACCAAGCGCTGTAGTCGGACTTCAGGCTGTTCACGATTTGCGGATTCTCCGCCGCAATATCCCGCTGTTCCAATGGATCCTGGCTGAGGTCGTAAAGTTCAAACCTCATGGTGTCGCGGGAGAATGGCTCAATCCCCCGCCCCACCGGCTGAACGAGTTTATGGGAACCTCTAATAATTGCTGCATTGCGGTATTTTTCCGGTTGGGTCCCCCGATGAAACTGGAAGTAAAGAGCGCGCTCGGTGACCGAGGCGGAATCCCCGGTCAGCAAAGGAACCAAACTGTGCCCATCCATTTCAGATAACGGATCTATCCCACAGGCATCCAATATCGTGGGCATCAGGTCCTCCACCGACGATCGGTGGTTTTGACGTGAACCTTTGCCTAACTCTCCGGGTAACTTGATGAACATCGGCACCCGAATGCCATTTTCGTAGACATAGGTCTTGGCCCCACGGAGTCCACTGGCCCACAAGTCATCCTGCTTATGGAGGCTGGAGGTCCCATTGTCGCCGAGAAATATGATCACGGTATTGTCGGCGGCACCCACCTCTTCCAAAACGTCCAACAGGCGACCGAAGTTGTCATCCAAGTTGGTGATCATGCCGTAATAGCGGGAGGTATCTTCACTCAGGCCAGCGTCGCGATAAGGACGGGCGTAACGGTCCGCCACCGTCAGCGGATGGTGGGGAGTGTTGGGCGCATAATAAACGAAGAATGGGTCCTCTCCCGAGGACCGAATAAAATCCACCGCCGCATCCGTGAACCGGTCCACTACGTAGCCCTCGAATTGCTTTTCCCGTCCGTTTTCAATGAGTAGCGGATCGAAATAAGATTGGGCGTCCAAGAGACTGTAGGGGGCGCCAATCATCCCTCCAATGTGAGTCAAAGCGTGATCGAAGCCTTGGTCCAGAGGTCGAGCTGGGGCGTTGTCCCCCAGGTGCCATTTCCCAAACATTCCGGTGCGATAGCCGGCCCCCTGGAGCACTTCCGCAATCGTGATTTCCGCAGGCGGCAGGATGGAACTCCCCTCCTGCGTATCAATGACCCCGGTGCGCAGGGCGTATCTTCCCGTCAGCAAGCTGGCCCGGGTCGGGGAACACACCGGACTGGCATAAAAGAAATCAAATACCTCCGCCTCAAATGCCATCCGATCCATGATCGGGGTCCGAATGAGCGGATTGCCGTTAAACCCGACGTCGCTGTATCCCTGATCATCAGTCATGATGAGGAGGACATTGGGCCTCTCCATCCCGATGCCCGAACTCGACTCTTTCCCGTGGACCGGCGTGATGGAACCTACCGCAACGGATAGGGCGACGAGGGTGTTCCGAATCGAAGGCATCATGATATTCAAGTGACGGTTCTAGGGCTCAATCTCCGCCGTAAATTAACTCGGCTGAGGTGATTAACTTTTCGCAAGTTGTAGGATCAGCCACAGCACCCCGAGGATGATGAAGGCAATGCCAACACACACGAGGAAGCCGACCGAATCGGTCTTGTCCCATTTGGTGAACTCCCACGCCGATTTCGGAAACAACTTCGTGTCATTGAAGCGTTGGGGATCGGCGTAGGTATCGGCCATGGCCTGCGCTTCCAGCTGGGGCGACGCTCCCACCGGAGTTTTCATTTTCCCGAAAAAGCGATCCACGCGAATTTGTTGGGGCACTTTCGTCAACAAGCTGACCAAAAAGAGGACGACGAAGGGAAAGATTCCGTTATAGATATATCGCGTGGCATTTCGAGCGCTGGCGTTCAGCTCCTCGACGGGAAACCCCACCGCACTGAGCGAGTAGAGTTCAAGATGCAGTCGGCCTTGCCCTCGCCGAGGACTCTGGGGGTCTGCCGCATCGGAGCGAACCACCGATTCAAAATAAAGGGCACTCGTGCCGCCTTCCGGCAGGCTGACTTCCCGCACCAACGCGGGGGCGTCCCGAAGGCCGGGCATCACATTCGGTAACAACGCCGGGGCGATCACATTGACCAAGGCCGATGCCACCACCGCTGACCATACCGCCGCTGCGGTCAGTTTCCGCCAAAAGAATATTAACAAAACGGCGGCTCCGAACGGCACGTTCACCGTCAGCATTAACTGCAGCACCGCATAAACATCATCCATCGATGCGGCGGCAACTATCCCGCAGGCCAGAAATACCACGATCGCCAGTCGTCCGATCAGAACCAACGTCAACTGCGACGAATCGGGATACCGGGGCTTGAAGATATTCCGCGTAAATAGGGCGGATACCGCCATAGTTTGCGCAGCGATGGTCGACATGTTCGCCGCCAAAAGGCCCGCCATCATCAATCCGAGGAAGCCCGGCCCCAACAGCTGCAACGCCATGGTGCCCCACGCCGCATCAGGATCCGAGAGACTTTGATCATGCTGAAATAAAGCGATCGCGATGAGACCACAAATTGCCCAGAGGATGATCATCAACCGCTTGGCGAATGTGCCCGACACGGCTCCGAAACGAGCCGCGTATTCATTGGTCGCGGATCCGGAGACGCTCATATTTCCAATGATCCCGTGAATCTGAATGATACTGATGAAGAAGATCCCGAGCAGTTCCCAAATGCCAATGCCGGTACTGGTAAACAGAAGGAAATCGTCCTGCGGGATCTTCTCCGCCAACGCCCCCCACCCCCCGATCGCCTTGAGTCCGCTCGGAATCAAAAGGACCGAAAAAACAATGATCAGAATACCTTGAAATGCCTCATTGACTGCCGCCGCGGCCAGGCCTCCCATGACAATGTATGCACCGACCACCACGGAATAGATGATGTAAAAACTCCACTTGCCCGTGGAGCTGTCCAAGTAGGAAATCCGACTGCGCAGTTCTCCCCGTTTGTCCTGATCATCCAGATCTTGCATCCGACTGATATTGGCGTCGGTCAAAATCCCCAACGCTGATTGTTCGCGCAATTCCCGAAGCTCCACGTAACCCGCCACAGAAGCCCGCTCCATCACGCTCCAGTGCACCTCATCTTTGATGAGGAGCGAGGCCGTCACCTTGTAAGAAACCAAATTCCCAAACCCGATGACCACCACGACCGTGGCGATGATCTGAAAGACCGCATAAAACTGCGACAACGACTTCGACCCAAACCGATCTTCAAACAAGTCAGCTACTGTGACCAACCGAACCCGACGAAACCAGACGTTCATGAACCAGTAGTAGGGCGTCATGAACAGGGTCTGGAGGGATAGCCAAATACCGGATACACCCTTCTGGTAGACGAGACTGGCGGTGCTCACCGCCCCGTTAGCATCGGTGGCATTGCCGAAGTTCAGGAAAAACTGGTAAGCCTTGCCCAATCCCCGACCCGCCAGGAAGTACCCTTCCTCACTATTTTCTGACTTCTTAGAAGCCTTACGGCCCAAATACAGAACCGTGAATAGGTAGCCAAGAATGGCGAGAAAATCGAGGAAGTGAAAGCCGGACATTTAGAATTGGTTTCTGAAGGGTGAAAAAGGGGAACTGGGATTCATGAACCGAGTCGTAACATGAGGTCGACGGGCGCGAATTCAGACTGTCAGAAATCGCCATTTTACCCGTGACTTGCTCGAAAGCGGCCCTGCCCGATAAATTGCGTTTCTAATCCCACTCCCGAGCGGCTTTTTGCCCGCCACCGCAACCCATAACCCCAGTCCGACCATTCCCCGTCTGCTCTATCCTTTTTGATCGAGCGGGGGGACACTCCAGCAATGAAAAAGATCGCATTTACCATGAAATTGAAGGCGGGAAATGAAGCCGAATACATTCGGCGACATGATGAAATTTGGCCTGAGTTGTCGGAAGAATTAAGCCGCGCCGGAGTATCCGACTATTCCATATTTCTCGATAGCAGTACGCTGACTCTGTTTGCCGTGCAAAAACTGGCCGACGATAATTCTGCCACCCGCTTGCCGGAAACCGAGGTGGTGAAACGGTGGTGGGCCCACATGGCCGATTTGATGGAATGCCATCCGGACAATTCGCCGGTCACCGGACCACTCACAGAAGTCTTTCACCTGGAGTGATCCTTTAAAATGATCCCGAGCGATCAGTCCTCGCCTTGCCAAATGTCAGCCCTAGCCGTCGATCTGAGTGACGTCAGCAAACGCGGTTCACCTCGATTCCCAGCAAGCTCCCCAGCTTCTCTATTTTATTCGCGATATGCCCCACGCCGATGGCACAGTGGTGCGCGGGCGCCCCTTCCGACCACGCGTTCATAAATCCCTTGGCTCCGAGGCTGAAGCGGTAACGGCTGTTGGTATTGCCAATCTGCAAGATTGGCCCCTCCACCGACTCGCCTTCCGCCACTTGCAGCATCACCGTGCCATCCCCGCGCTGAACCACTGAGAGCAGGGTGACTGGTCCGTGCTGAACCGACATCTGGATGGATAACCCCTGGCCGGGTTTGCCGTGGTAGACGGACAGCGGAACCAGCTCAACCTGGCCCTCTGCAATGGCAAAATGAGCCGGACCGTCGTGCCCCAGATAAACCACATCGTCGATAAAGTCAGACAGGTAGAATTCGGAAAACGAACCGCCCACCCCGAACAGATCCATGATCTTCATCGCCTGCACGTTCTTAACCTCGCATTCCCCCGCGACGGGAATGTTGCGCCCGGTCAGCAAGGTATTCCCCGCGATGACGGACGTCGCAATATTCTCATACTCCCCGGAGCCTTCATAGTAGTATGCCAATGAGCCAAGTTTGTGCTTAGCCACGAGTCTATCCAACGCGACTGAGGTCTGGGCGGCCCGCTCAAGCTCCGCTTGTTCGCATTCTGCCGCTACGTTGTATTTCTCCTGGAATTCACTGACCTTGGCGGTCACCTCCTCCGCCGTCACTGCCTGACGCAGATCATGGAGCTCGCACATTTCCAGGAGCTCAAAATGATTGCCGAAGACGGCGGATTGCTGAGTCAGGTCGCTGTAAACATCGAGCATGCCACAATAGTAGTGACCTAAAACCCCCACCCGGTTTTCGCGCATGCCGAACTGAACCTTCGCAGCATCTACCCAGTCCTCAATTTCCTGCCAGGCCACGGGATCCTGCAGGAATCCGGTGACCACATGATAGGCTATGCCGGTGCGATTGAAGACGCAGGCCAACTCCGGCACCGAGCAGGATTGGCAATGCTCCAACCAGATGCCGGTTTTCACCCCTCGATCCGGCTCGAGATTGAATTTTTCGTAATCCAACTGCGCCACCGGTTGCAGATTGAGCATGACCACCGGCACGTTCGCCCGCTGCACCACCGGCAATACGGTCGAGGACAGGGCATAGGTGGAAATGAACAGAAAAATGATTTCCACTTCCTCTTGCCTGAACCGTGAGGCGGCGGCCCCCGCCTTTTCGACGTTATCCACCATGCCCGCATCCACCATCTCGACTCCCATTCCCGAAAGGCGATCGCCTATCTGCGCGTGATAGGCGTTCAACCTGTCCCGGAGGCCGTCAAACTGCGGCCAATAAGTGTCTAAACCGATGGAGAATAGTCCTGCTTTCATAAATAGGGGGGAGTTGGATTCGCGAGTGACTCAGTGCGTGATCGAGCTCGATTGAAGAGAGTTACCGAGACCGATCAGGACCGTAGAAAACGTGATCACCAGAATCCCGGAAACCAATAAGCCGATAGCCTTCCGGCTGCTGCCTTTCCACTCCTTCAAGTAAAGGCTCCACAGATTACTCACGATAATGATGAAGGACATGTGCAGGGTCCAACTGGTGAAATCGTAGTCCCCCATCTTGGTGGAACCCATCCCGTAGAACATGAACTGGAGATACCACATCACGCCCGCGACGGCGGACAGCAGGTAGTTTTTCCGCAAGGGTGCGTCCGCCCTCCCGTAATCTGACCAACTCTGCTGCTTCGTGCTGCGGTAAATACACCACAGTGCGTTGGTCAAAAACCCTCCCAGCAAAATGACGACTAGAACGGCGTTGTTAATCCACAGCGGATCGGTGCCCGCTGCGACGGAACGTTCCCCAATCGGTTTTCCCGCCGCAAATCCGAATGCCATGCACGCACTCATGAGTCCCGAGAAAGCGGCCAACCCCAGACCTCGAACCAAGTTGAACTCCCGTTTGGCCGCGCCGTCCGCGCTGAGCCGCTTTTCCTTTAGATGCCCCGCGTAACCACAAAAACCAATGCCGATCAAGCACACCAAAATCCCTCCCAGGACCACTCCCCCCGAGGCGGTGCTCACCAAGGCAACCACGCTGCCATCATAAACGGCCGGGATCAGGGTTCCAAACGCCGCGCAAAAGCCAAGGACCACCGCGTAACCGAGCGACATGCCCAGATACCGCACGGATAATCCGAAAGTCAGTCCGCCCACTCCCCACAATACCCCGAAGAAAAACGTCCACATCAACGCCCGAGTTGGAGCCGAGGAGAGCACTTCCCCAAGCGCCGGAACCGTCAGCCAGGCCAAAGCGACCGGGGCCAGAATCCACGAGAAGACTCCATTCACCAACCATGCGCTTTCCCACGACCATTTCTCTACCTTCTTTAGAGGCAGATAAAAACTCCCGGCCGCAAAGCCGCCCAAGGCATGCAATACGATACCGACTAGGACCACGGGGTAACTTCCTTTCTCACCGCCGCAGTATAATGGTTTTGCCTCACCTCGGGAATAGAGTTCCTGACCACAAATATGCACTTTTTGATCAGCCTTGCTTGCCCCCCTCCCTGATCTCTGGCAAACGGTTGAGCGTGTGGTGCGACCCGCAACGAGAAGCCTTCAGTCGATATATTCCGGAAAGCGCAGAGGCCCGGCGGTGGGGACTCGTGGTCACCGATCTCGGCTACACCCACATTCCCGCCGGCACCGCCTATCCCCCCGGCAAACACCCGGCAGCTTATCAGATCAGCTCCGAAACGGGACGAACGTTATCGGAATACCAAGTCGTTTTAATCCGGGATGGCACCGGCACGTTCTGGTCGGAAACCAGTGGAGAAATTCCCCTCACGGCAGGTTCAGTTTTCTTCCTATTCCCCCACATTCGGCACCGCTACAAACCTAGCCCGGAGACGGGGTGGAATGAAAGCTGGATCGGATTCTCCGGCGATCAGGCAGATCGACTGATGAACGGTTTCTTCGACCCGGAGCGTCCGGTAATTCACGTCGGGATGAACGCAAACCTGTCCGATTTGTTTGCCGATGCTTGTGATCTCGCTCGTCACGAAGCATTCGGTTTTCGCCCCATCATCGCCGCCAAAACCATGGAGATTCTCACGCGGGTGCATGCGCTCTCGCTCGGAGAGACGCTTCGCGCTCCTCATAACGAGGACCTGCTCCGCGAGACCTGCTGGCTGTTAAACGACTCCCTGCACCGTAAATTCGATTTCGCCGCCCACGCCACAGAGCGAGGGCTGAGCTACTCCTCATTCCGGCGGCTTTTTAAGGACCATACGGGACTGCCTCCCCACCAGTATTTACTCGAACTCCGAATCCGCAAAGCCCGTCGCCTCCTCACCAACACCACCCTCAGTGTCGAGGCCATTGCCGATGAGCTGGGTTTCGATTCCAGTTTCTATTTCTCCCGCTGCTTCAAACAACGAACCGGCCTTGCGCCTCGAAACTTCCGAAAAAACTTCCGGTAATATCGTATCCGAAATCACCCCACGTGCCCCCGGCCGCCGCGTCGCATTAACCTCCCGGGGAAACCCCACGACGCGAAGTTCGAGTGACCGACTCCGCCTCGCGCAAAAGCAACTCCCCATCGGGTGCTCAGGTGCGCGGCACCGGGTTGCCGATGAGTGCCATGCATTGGATCGCGGCCAGCCCCCACTGGTTGGTGTTGTTGGTGGATACAGCGGGCGCCTCCTCCACCGGACGTAATACCTCCGGCCCCACCACCTCACTCCGTTTCGGATCGATGCGCTCGCCACCGTTGTTGCCGGTAAACTCGTCCCACGCTCGTGCCGCCAAGTCCGTTCGATCTCGCTTCGCCGCCGCATAAGCGGTGAGACGGGAGTGGCCTTGGCGCAGGCTGTTGTTGCTGAACGCACGACCGATCCGGGCGATCTGCACGTCGTCATCCGCGCCGTAGAGTTCACAGTAGTCGAGCCATGCCTCGCGAAACTCGGGCACATCAAAGTTTTGATTCAGTTCCGCACAGATTTCGACGAGACCAAACACCGCACTCAAGTGGGACAAGGCCACCTCGTTCGGCGCGGCTAGCGAAAATTCCCCGGTATTCAGATTCATCGCAACTCCGGCACTGAAGAATCCGTGCGGTTGGGCACCGATGGTTTTCATACCGTTGATCAGCCGCTGTTTCATCAGATCGTCACCAGTGCGTTCCCACTCGGTGAGCCAGGCACCGGCTAGAGACCCCCAGTCGGTGCCGAAACTAAGCCCCACTTTGTCACCTTCTGATTCGGCGCGGGCGAGGCCTCCGGTCTTTTCCGCTGAGGCTAACTTGCGGCCCGGCGGCACGCGCAACAGCGCCCGCCCCGCTTCCAGTTGCTCGCGCATCAGATCCCCGACCCGTTCGTCACCGGTCAGGTAGTAGTAGTAACGGCGATTGATGGCCGTGCTGATGCGCAGCTGCTTCGCGCTGCAGCCCCAGTGGAGCACATTGTGACGCGAGCCCAGCGGGGCAAATTCACCCACGTGGTGCACGTCGACTTCGCCGGTGTGACGCGTCATCGCTTCCGCAAAGCGGAAAAGGTCGGCGCGACCACTGCGCACAAATTGCAACCACAACCAGATATCCGTGGAGAGCTCCGAGTTGTCCCAGGCGTATCCGCCCACGTCGTAGCGCCATTCGTGCCGATCCTGATCGTAGGTGTGCATTACGTCACCATAATTCCAATACCCATACCAACGGCGCTGCTCCTGTTGGTCGTGATAGTAATCAAAGAACCCGTCCAGTTTGTCTTCAATGACCGCGCGCGCCGACGTGGAACGGTCCACCGGTTGCCAAATATCGTGACCACCAAACACCCCGCAGTTGCTCAGATGTTCCGGAGTGGTGATCAATACGGCCGGTTCCCGCACTGCCGCGGCCATATCGGCCAGCCGTTCCCGCGAGGGGGTGGCGGCACAGATTTGGAAAAATAGTTCGCTGGTCCGGGCCACGCCCATCGGGGTGTCGAAACCGGGCTCATAATCTTCGTAAGTAATTTCGAGACCGCCGTTATACTGCTTCGCGTAAGTGTCCTGCCCTAGTCCGTCGTGATAGGAACGCAGGTCCATCGGCTCCCCGTTGGGCGCCCACATCCAAACCGTTACGGTCGCTTCCGGCTGGGTGGCTCCGCGAATGTCGAACTGCGCCGGGTAACTCTGCCAGAAGTTACGCAGGCCAAAACCCAGTCCTCCTTGGGGCGTGCCGAGGTAACCAAATCCCCCCGCCCGCTGCCCCTGCGCTGAGGTGAGCCACGTGTAGCCTGGCTTGGTCCGTTTGCGGATTTGGAATCCGTCGGCGTTGGGCTGCGTCAGGGTCCAATCATCATAGGCCGCGATGTATTGCAGGCGGCTCGATACCCGTTGGTCCCAATCCGCCAGCGCGGGCGTAGCCTCACCCGCAACTTGGGCGGCTTTGACCGCATCACCCGGGTCCCGGCGTAATCCAGTCACTCCGCGCACCGCTTCTCCAAACAGACCGTCTCCTTGTCCGGCAAACCGCACGTGCCGATCATGCGGTTCACCACGTAGCGGGACGTCGAAACGCAGTCCTAGGCCCTTGATGAAATCACGGTTCTGGTCGCCATCAAAGATGATGGTGTGCATCGCCCGCACGGTTTCGCTGCCCGCGTAGAAATACAGCCGCAGTACAAACGGTAACCAGGTCCGGTCTGCGTCTGCGTGGCGCCCTTCGATCTTCACCACCGCCCGCACCGGACCCGACTGCTCCACGGTAACCTGATCAATCCGGCCGGCAAACGCCTGCTCGCGCACCGCGCCCGTTTCGGATCGATCCTCCAGCAGACACACCAGCCGGCCGTTCTTGGCGATGGCCGCCCCCGCACTGCGCTGCAGGGAGGTGACCAACACCTCACCCTGTTTCGGTAACTCAGCGCGGATGACCCCAGTTTGGATCACAATTTTGCGGGGATCTTCCGTCACGCTCACGGCACCGACGGGGTTCGCCGGAGTTCCAGCTGCAACCTCAAAACTTCCCGCGTTGCCCAAGCCACCCGGCACGGCGTGGGCACTCCATTTGACCGACTTGTCGGGCCAATGGGCCAACGGCCACGATTGCACCGGCACCGGTTTGCCTCCCACATCACGAAGGGAGAAAGCGGTGTCGGGTGGATGCATCCCTTGCGGCCACGGCACGCCGAACGTGGCGCCGCCAAAGCAGGCGGGAGCTGCCCCATCGAGCCAACGCACGGGCGCGGCATTCTGAGAGGATGCTCGCGGCATCGCGATCGATGCATCACCGTGGGCGGTTTTCGCCGACAAGGAAGCGACGAAAGAGGTGGCCGCGGTGGCGAAGGCGGCGGAGCGAACAAAGTCGCGGCGGGTAAGTGGCTTCATGGCAAATTGGGACGTCGGGGCGGGCGCAGAGACACTGCAGGGATGGATATGAATCCAATCCACTGCGGCCGAGGCTGACAGTCTGAATTATAACCTCACGCGTGTCTTTCCGAAGCGACCAAACCCCACCCGAGGCATTCCAGCTTAGAGGGGCAGTGCTCTTTTAGCGCACGCGCCGCCAATCCGTCTTTTGCTCGGAGCGCTGACTCAAAAGCGATCGCCGATCATGTCCTGCAACTGTTGGTCAACAATCGTGGCGGTCAGATTTGCCCCAGCCCAGGTGGTGTGAGTGTGAGGGTCGGCAAACATCATCTCCACCGCGTCTCGCCCCATCGAGTCATAGCCATCGGCCACCAGACTATTGAGGTCAATCAAAGGCACGCCCGCCTCCCTCGCCACTTCAGCGGCAATGGTCGCGTAGTCACCCCCACGTTGCAGCAATCCCGTTGCTTCATCCCAACGCTTGTGCGGCACCGGGGTGCACACCACGGGATGGGCGCCGAGTTCCCGCGTCTCGCGAATGTAACGCCGCAGATAGTCCCCGTAAGTGTGCACCACCTCGGTCTCATGCGTTAGTAGATTATACACCGCCTGCTGTTCAGACCCACCCGTGCGAATCGTACCTCGGGCCCGCCGATTATCGGTCAGGGGAGCGTTGTCGTTATGTCCGAACTGCATGACCACCCAATCACCGGGTTTGATCAGCATTTTGGCTCGGCTCCAATGTCCGTGGGTCAGAAAGGTGCGACTGCTTAAGCCGCCGATCGCCCGGTTGACCACGTTAAACTTGGCGGCATCAACCCGCTCTGCGAGCGGCTCTCCCCAGCCCCATTCCCCATTCGCCCCATCACCCCCGCCATTGCGCACGGTAGAGTCTCCGATGAGAATCACGGAGGGCAGATCCAGGTTGGCTGGCTCCGGTAAATTCAACCAACCGATGGCATCTGCCGGCACCGCGACTCCGGTTGAGTTGAGCCAGGGGTCGAGCTCAACCGCCCCACGGTGCAGTCCCTTGAGACCAGACAAAGCCAGGGCGGCGTTGAGCCGAGCCCCTTCGTCGTTGGTGTGCACGTAGTCAGCCGTAAAAAATGTCTTCGCCGCGGGTTCTCCCAGCTCTTGATAGGCATCGGCCACCAACCGCGTGAGGTCGATGAATCCCAACTCCGATTCGGCCGCTATTTCACGCGTCCATTGCCGATACTTTCCGGAACCACGTTCCACCTTTCCCTCCAGCCAGCTATCACGGACCGTCAGCGACATCAGCACCGGCGTTGCCCCTCGAGCCCTCACATCACCAATCATTTCTCGCAGGTAAGCACCGAACGTACGCACGACTTCGTGCTTTCCCGTCACCACATTGTCGATGGCTTCCGTCTCGTCCCCCAACCCCGGCAACGAGCCGCGAGCCCGCAAGGGTCGATCCGATTCAGGGGGTTCGCGATTGACGGCTCCGTCGTCGTTACGGCCAAACTGAATCAGCACCAAATCATCAACCTTCAAGTCAGCGAGTAGCTTCGCCCAATGGCCTGCGGTGATGAACGTGCGGCTGCTGCGCCCACCCCGCGCTCGGTTAGCCACATTGACCTTGGTGGAATCGAACAACGACGCAAACGGTTCACCCCACCCTTGCTTTTCGGGGTCACTATTAGGAGCCGCCGTCGAGTCTCCGGCAATGAACAGGGTGGGTAGGTCGGAATCGAGTATGGAGACGGCGGCTTCCTCCCCGCGAAGTCCGGCAGTCAGCACCAAAAGCAGAGCGCCAATGATTAGGATGGGGTTCATGAGCAAGGATCGTAGGCCATCCAGGGAAGCGGCCACCTCAAAGCATGATGACAGTCTGAATTCCAGCTTTCACCGCGGATTACTCGTCCTCAATTCAGCCGTCCCCAACGTAAACGATTCATCTCCGGTTCCTTGCCATTCAGGACCCGCATCCCTGCCTCCACTTATGCACCGACTCTTCCATTCTCATGCTGATATTAAACTCCGATATCATACGGCCTAAATGGCCGCTCCTTATCATTTTTCACTCTTAGATTTATATCCTAAATCGATTATTTTTTGAGCAAATCGATTTCCAACCTCAATCAATCCATCCGCATCATAGTGCCCCGGATCCAGCAAAGATAAATCATCCGTATCGAACCACTCAATGCGCTCGGCAGACTCGGCTAACTCCACCTGAGCATCCCGCACAATTTTTGCCTGTCCCGTTTCGCCCCCAAAGTGGTCTCGAATTCTCGCAATAATGAAAGGCATTCCATCGGCGCTGAACTCAGTCCGCAGGTGACGGATAAAACGCCAAAGCCTTTCTTGGTAAGACTCCGCCATGCCTTCCAATGCATCGCTTTCGCCTTGTAGCCAGAGCATGCCCGCGATTTCGAAATCCAAACCATCCGCGGCAAGGTCCGCCAAGGCAGAATGCACGGCTTTCATAAAAGCAACATACTCTGGTCCTTTAGTTTCGGGATCCCAATCATCATAGAGAGCGGTTCCGTTGGACGCATACTTCACCAGTCTTATATCCGCGAAGGGGAACGCTTTCGCCATCGCATGACCAAAGCCAATTTCCGGCCCAAATCGGCCTCGGCCGTTAGCCGAGAGCGGCATCCAGGTTCCACTAAGATTATTCCAGACTTTTACCCCGGCATAAGGCTCACTCAATGGCGGAACCAGATTAACGGCATCGGCTTGGCCCACCATATTTGACTGTCCCCCCAGCAGGTAGATTTTTATATTTTTACGGTCGGCACTCATCATAAAATTGGCCGATACCAACATCCCCCAAACCGCCAAAAGAGTGAATCTATCCAATCGGATATCTATCATGTTAAATTCTTTGTTTTTGTAATCTGAATGTTGTTTTTCCCCACGATGAGGAAGGGTGAGTTACCGGGATCGATCAGCCCGGTTCGGAGCATAATCGACCGCAAGCCAGCGGCTAAGGGTCGCGGCTAGAAAGGGGTTTCGTATTGGGGAAGTGAAGGACAGGGTGAAAATTCCTTCACCAGAAATCGCACCCAGCGAAAATTCCCAAACTCGTCCGCATATGACAGTCTGAATTTCCCCCATTCGCCATGGTTTTTCTTTCTAAATCCAACTGTCCGCACAGTTAGACTTTCCCCCTCTGTCTGCTTATCGTTTCCCTTATTTCGTTACCCCCGCTAAGCCCGTCAATACCGCTCCTGAATTTTCATGCCCCGACTTCTCCCTATCGTTTTCACCCTTGTTGTTTCCATCCTGTGGGGACGCGACGGATCCAGCCGCTCCTTCGACGTGCCGGAAGGAAGCTATCAGGCTACGATCACCTTCGGATCAGAGACCGAAGCCAGCGAAACCACCGTATTCGCGGAATCTCGCCAGTTGCTCTTAGAAAAAGTGCGCACCAAACCCGGAGAATTCGTGGTCCGGCAGGTTCATGTAAACACCCGCACGCCCCAAGTCACTCCCCCTCCCCCCTTCGCGCCTGGAGCCGACGCGGTCATCCTCAACGATCGCGAGATCGGCATCGCACGATGGGACCGTAAACTCACGCTGGATTTCATGGGTTCATCTCCCGCGGTGAGCGACGTGCACATCGAACCCGCCCCCGAAGTTCCCGTGATCTACTTGCTGGGCGACTCCACCGTCACCGACCAGTCCAACGGTGACCAG
>Ga0222651_1000385_pt1 | contig 29223 bp, 21 predicted proteins | sample AntAcemetagen369_FD_179855 | JGI IMG/M metagenome (GOLD analysis project Ga0222651, IMG submission 179855) | Saline water microbial communities from Ace Lake, Antarctica - #369 | ecosystem: Environmental > Aquatic > Non-marine Saline and Alkaline > Saline | place: Antarctica: Ace Lake...
TTTGAAATGGAAAAGCCGAAAAAAGATACTAGACCTTCTTAATTCCAAAGCTTAGTGCCTCAGAGCATTCCGATTTACATCGGAAGGGTCGGGGGTTCGAATCCCTCAACTCCCACAAATTTCACCCCATTTAATCTCCTTCGAAAATTATTTTTTCAGGCCCAAAAAATTAAGCCTCAATTAAATCTAATATTCTCTTTTTCTGACAAAGTAAAACTTACCCTCATTTGGGATAAGAGGCTTTAACCCGGATTCCAAAACGTTGAAAAAGTAACGTTAAGGTGGTATATAGATTGAGATTTTGGCGGTATTGTTGCTTCTTGTTTGCAGAAATACCGCCAAAATGGTGCTGTCTTTATACTCCTAACCCACGGGTTTCTATCCATGGATGTTATTTTTGAAGCCTTTCAGGCTTCTTTTACTCCCGTCGTAAACTCTATGGCTTGTCTATTGCGATATAGGTCCAATCATACAAGAGGAAGAATAGAATTAAATGACCACTATGCTCTTCAAACTGGAGTTTAACGGTTATATTGTAACTCAAAAATCTTTAAAGCATTAGATGAATATTGCAATAGGGTTTCCTGACCTTTCTCAGAAGTGATTTCAATTATCTATTGCATATTTCTGGTAAAAGCATATAATCATATCCGTGGAAATAATCAGAGAACAATTAAAGCTTAATGGCTTAATTTGACTAATCTAATAAGTTTTAGGGTTTTTTCCTTTTAAAAAATACATGTAACTTATACCTGAGGGGGATTGTCTTCATTGGCATTTTTAATAATTACCTTAAGATTAATAAGGCAATACTTAATCACAATACCCTATTCACATCTGCTAGATGTGAAATTTAAGTGGGAGAGCACCTACATAACTTTACCTGGAAGTTATCAGTCTGGAGTCGCTTCCTGGATGGCTAGTCCAAATGGGAGAATGAAAATGTTACATAATAAATGAAAGCTGAAAAGGATCTTATTTTAGGCCTAAAGAAGGGTGATCAACAGGCCATGTCAATGATTTATGATCAATTCTATGAAAGCCTTTATTTTTATTTATTGAAGTTTTCTTTACAAGAGGATCTGGTTCAAAATGCGATACAGGACATGTTTCTTGATCTTTGGCATTCCAGAAGGTCTTTAGGGGAGATAAAGTCACTCAAAGGTTACTTATTGGTTTGCTCGAGGAGAAAATTACTTAAGTTGATTAAATCAAATCAAAAACTGAGAATAACCGAATTCATTAATCATCAAGGAGCAGATGAGTTTTATTTTCAGTACTCTCAGGAAGATTTTTTGATAGAAAAGGAAATTACTGAGCAAACCAAGAACGGGGTTTTGGAGGCTATAAATAAATTACCGTCGAAACTTAAAGAAACTATCTATTTACGCTATTACGAAAATTTAAACATAGAAGAGATTAGTGAAGTTCAAGAAATAGCCTATCAGTCAGTTCTAAATAACCTCCAAAGAGCTTTTCAGGTGTTGCGGTCTAATCCATTGATTACCAAATTATTCCCTTTGTTTTTGCTTTATGTAGACCATCCGGTGTATCTTTTTTTACTTTTTATGAGTATGTGGACTGCATAAAGTGCTCTTTGTATATAAAGGCCTAATTCAGAAAATCTCCAATAGATAGGCTTTTAATTATTTTAGCATGAAAAATTCAAAGCCAATTTTTTACGATAAAATTGATGATAAGAAGGATGTCGGTAGCATATCTTTTGTAAAAAGAAAACTTCCAAAAGAACTGGTTGCCCTAGAAAAAGGTAACCTAATGAGCAGAATTGAAAGCTTATCTGTGGATACAAAGACCAAAACCCTGGTTAGCTGGAGATCTTTCCTACTGCGGTATGCTGCCGCTTCGGTAGCTTTAATACTTGCCTTTGCACTATTGTTTTCCTTGGATAGAAACACATTCGGCACCACCAATGGAGAGGTGACTACTTTTCGATTACCTGATGGTACTTCCGTGACCCTTAATGGGAATTCGTCACTAAGTTATTCCAGTCTTCATTGGAAGTTTTTTGATAATAGAAAAGTAAAACTTGAAGGAGAAGCATTTTTCGATGTAGTCAAAAAGAAATTAGCGGACAAGCCCATTAAATTTCAAGTAATTACCGAAAATCTTGAGGTGGAGGTTCTGGGGACAAGATTTAATGTAATTGACCGGGCAGACAATGAAGTGGTAGTACTTGAAGAAGGGAAAGTTCAAGTGAGCCTCCCTGATAATGAGCTCCCGGTTCAATTGTTACCCGGGGATTACATTAGGTATGACAAAATGAGTAGAAAGGTGGAACAAGGTACCGTTGTCACAGAAGGATTTACCTCCTGGAAAGACAATTATATTATTCTTGACAACAAGACACTAAGAGATCTTGCCCAAATAATAACAACAGTTTACGGCAAAAAGGTAGTATTTAAAAATGAAGCTGACAAGCAAATAATCTTAGCCGGTAAAGTTCCTTCGGATGAAATTGAGATGTTGGTAAATGCCCTCCGATTGGCTACGAAGCTGAATGTTAGTATGGAAGGAGGTATTGTATTTATCAATTGATACTGCCAATAAGCTAAGAATAACTTAATGAATATTAACAATAAAAACCCAATTTATGAGAAAGTACTATTACTCAATAGCATTACTGCTATGCTTTTTGACTTTAGGAAGTAACAATTTTGCCATTGGGCAAGAATTACTTTCCTATAATCAATCGAGCAATGAAAAGCACAAGAATGAAGAAATGAAAGTCATGACTTTTAAAGAGGCCATGCAGCTATTCGGTAGCCATTATGGCATTGCATTTTTGTATCGCACTGATCTTCTTGATCACCATATGGTAGCTTTTCCGACCTTATCAGGGGAAATGGAAAAAGGGCTGAAAGAAATGCTGGATCCTTTAGGGGTTGGATTTAAAGAATTGCGTGAGGATTATATCGTTATTTTTTCGAAAGAAAATGATTTAGAAGCCAAGACAGATAGTGACAAGGACTTTGAATCCGGTAAGCTATTCCTTGAAAGGGTAATCTCAGGTGTAATTACAGAGGAAAGTGGGGATCCCTTACCCGGAGCCACCATTATGGTCAAAGGAACCAATATTGGTACAGTAACTGACCTGGAAGGAGTCTATAAAATTACTATCCCAGACGAAATAGAAAATCCCATTTTGGAATTTTCCTTTATTGGCTTCAGCCCACGTGAAGTTCCAGTAGGTGCTCAAACTGAAATTAATGTAGCACTTTCTGATAACTTCGCTTCTCTGAATGAGGTCGTAGTCATTGGTTATGGAGCGGTAAAGAAAAGCAACCTGACAGGTGCCGTATCCTCAGTTAAAGCGAGTGATATTCAGCAAACTCCAATAACCTCAATTGATCAGGGACTTGTTGGAAGAGCTTCAGGAGTAATGGTTACCCAGACTTCTGGGATGCCGGGTGCTGTGGCCTCTATTCGGATCCGTGGATCAAGTTCCCTACAGGGAGGAAATGAGCCCCTTTATGTCATTGATGGTTTTCCCATTTATAGTGGATCAGGTTTTGGAGAAACTGGAGGAAATGCTCAGATGAGTGGTTTGGCTACGATAAATCCTGCAGATATAGCGTCTATTGAGATATTGAAAGACGCATCTGCTACGGCTATTTACGGAGCCAGGGCTGCAAACGGAGTGGTACTGATCACGACCAAAAGTGGGCAAGAAGGTCGGGATCAGATAACTTTTGATGCATATTATGGTGTACAAAAGGTGGTTCAGAAAATTGATGTAATGAATGCCCTTGACTACGCTACATTGGTCAATGAAGCCTATACAAATGATGGATTAAATCCTGTGTATAGCAGCGATAAAATGGCTGAACTTCAGGCCAACCCTAAGGGTACCGACTGGCAGGAGGAAGTATTCAGAACTGCTCCCATACAAAATTACCAGTTGTCCTTTTCCGGCGGTGATAAGAAAACAAATTATGCTGTTTCCGGAAATTATTTCAATCAGGAAGGTGTCATTATTAATTCCGGTTTTAAGCGGTATTCGGCCCGGTTAAACATTACTAGAAATATAAGCAATAGGTTCAAATTGGGTACAAATTTTAATGTGAGTAAAACCCATTCAAATGCCGTGCCTACGGATGCTGGTGGACAAGGAGGTGTAGTAACTGGTGCCATGAAATTTAATCCTATACTTCCAGTATACACCAACAAAGACCTTGGCGTGTATACCCAAGTAAACAGTCCCGGAATCATTTACCCAAATCCGGTAGGGTCTGCATTGGAGCAAGTCAGAGAAAGTGCCATGCTTCGTGTTTTGGGAAATATTTACGGTGAATGGGAATTTATTCCAGATCTAACAGGAAAAGTTTCTTTTGGTACAGATCTGGCAAATACAAAATTTGATACTTTTATTCCTTCGAATATTTTTGAATCAAATGGTGTAGCGAGTGCAACCGTAAACGGAGGGTATACTACCAACTGGCTGAATGAGAACACTTTGAGCTGGAATAAGGAAATTGCTGGTATCCATTCAATATCCCTTCTGGGTGGAATTACCTTCCAAAAGAACTTTTACGAAAGTCTTAGAGCTTCATCTCAGGATTTTGTAAACAATTCCCTGGAGGAGAATTCATTGGGATCAGGAGCTATCTATAATCAACCCGCATCCTCAAAAACAGAGTGGAGCCTGGTTTCTTACCTGGGCAGGGTCAACTACAACTTCAATGAAAAATACTTGCTGTCTTTAAACGGACGGATTGACGGTTCCTCCAGATTTGGCGAAAACAATAAGTATGCCTTTTTCCCCTCGGGTGCCTTGGCCTGGAGAGCGATCGAAGAAGACTTTGTACAAAACATGAATGCCTTCTCAAACCTTAAAGCAAGAGTTAGTTACGGGGTTACAGGTAACCAGGAAATCGGCTTGTACAGCTCATTGCCTACCTTAACCAATACCACTTATACGTTAGGAAGATCATTGGTGACTGGCTTTTACCCTAACTCCATCCCCAACCCAGATTTGAGATGGGAGAAGACCTCCCAGTTTGACTTTGGATTAGATTTTGGCTTTTTTGACGAACGTTTAAGGTTTACAACTGATTATTACTTCAAAAAAACCATTGATTTAATCTACGATGTGGCTGTTCCTTTTGTGTCTGGTTTTGGTTCGTCCCTTCAGAATATAGGGAGTGTTCAAAATCAGGGCCTCGAACTGATGATAGGAGCTGATATTTTGACCCAAACCGATTTAAAATGGACTTCATCCTTTAATATTTCTCTTAATAAAAATAAAGTAATTGAACTGGGCGGTGAAAACTATAAAGATGTAGGCGATGGTGATGGCCACCTCAAAACGGGATCAGTTCACAGACTGATTATTGGTCAGCCCATTGGTTTGTTTTACGGGTATGTCTCTGATGGCATCATCCAAAATGAAGAAGAATTAGCAGCCGGACCTGTAGGCCCCACCAATTGGGTAGGTGGCAGAAAGTATGTGGACATCAGTGGACCTAATGGTGTTCCTGACGGAGTTGTAAATGCCACCTATGATAGGGCAATTATTGGAGATCCCAATCCTGATTTTTTTGGAGGATTTATCAATACCATTTCTTATAGAGGCTTTGAATTGAATGCATTTACGCAATTTTCCGTCGGACTTGATATTTTTAATTACAACGCAATGGAGCTGGAATTGCCCTCTGGTGGGCAAAATGTTTACAGCAGTTTGGTAGACAGGTGGACGCCAACCAATGCCAGTGAGATTTATCCAAAAGCCACCACCAATAGGTCAGCTGTTTTTAGTGATATATTCATGGAGGATGGGTCTTATTTAAAAATCAAAACGCTGACACTGGGCTATACTTTCCCTCAATCGCAAACCAAAGTTTTGAGCGGTTTGAAGCTTTATGTAACAGGTCAAAACCTGTTTACCTTCACTAACTATACAGGATACGACCCTGAAGTAAGTTATAGGGGAGCAACCAACCTACAGCTCGGCGAGGATTTTGGTGGGTACCCACAATCACGAACTTTTATGGTAGGCGCTAAAATTAATATCCAATAAATACCAGACAGACATGAAAAATATAAAACACATACTATTACTATTCATCATATTGAGTACTACCTCATGCATGGATGAATTTCTAAAGGAGTCACCAGAGGACAGGTTTGTGATAGGGAATTTCTATAGTAGCCAATCTGATGCCGAAGCAGCAGTGGCTGCTGTATATCAAAAACTCTATAATATTTATGAGCGCAACATGTTTATCCTCAATGAACTTCCTGCCGATACGGAAAAGAATGGACTAGGTATGCCCAATCAATATCTCCAAAACCTGGAATACCTAAGGCATACATCTGAAAACCAATTTACCCGGGTCATGTGGCAGCAAAATTATGATGGTATCGCCAGAGCAAATACCGCAATCATCAATATTCCAGGAATAGAAATGGATGAAACTTTTAAAGCACGTTTGATCGGAGAGGTTAAATTTTTGAGGGCTTTGTATTATTTCAATTTGGTGCGTTTCTATGGTGATGTGCCTCTTATATTAAAGCTGGAGTCAGTGGAAGATGCTCTGGGTTCCAGGATTGCTTCTGCAGAAGTTTACCAACAAATTATCACAGATTTGACCGAAGCGGAAGGTAGTCTTCCTGAAACTTATGGTGATAATGATATTGGAAGGATTACCAAAGGAGCAGCTAAAATACTATTGGGTAAAGTTTACCTGACCATGCAAGATTTTCCTAAAGCAGTAGAAAAATTGGCTGAGGTAATTAATAATGAAGGAGTTTACGGGTACGGATTACATGAAAACTTTAGGGATAACTGGAATCCGGCAACTGAAACTGGAATGGAAATGGTGCTGAGTATTGAGTTTATGGATCCTCCGGGCAATGGCAATTCTGCCATGGTTTTACAAGGTCCAAAATATTCCTTACCCGGAGGATTTGCGGTTTTGGGCTTGGTCAATTCAAATGAAGCAGATATTCCGACAAGAGATCTATACGACAGGTATACTGAGGATGATGAAAGAAAGGAGGGCACCTTTAGAACAGACTTTGTAAGTTTAATTGATGGATCCACACATACCTCCACCATTCCTGTGTTTACCAAGTACTGGGAGGAGAATGAGGCAAATCCGGGCAATAGTGACGCCAATATGAATGTAATACGCTATGCGGATGCTCTCCTGATGTATGCGGAAGCATTGAATGAGATTGCGCAAACTGAAATGGCAGCCACTCACCTCAACAGGGTAATGGAAAGGGCCTATAATTCCTCATTGCACAATGTCTCGGGGCTGGGCGCAGACGAAATGAGAGCATTAATATATGAAGAGCGACACAAAGAATTGGCTATGGAAGGTCATCGCTGGTTTGATCTGGTGCGTACCGGCAGATTTGTACAGCGAATGAAGGAGCATTCCGCTTATGAAGCTGATGTAGCAGAATCAAATAAAGTGGAGCTGGCACAAAACTTAAAGGATTATATGATTTTGATGCCTATTCCTCAGCGGGAAATAGACTTGAATCCTGATCTTATCCAAAACCCAGGGTATTAATTGAAAATTCTTCGGGGAGTGTATCCTTGTGATGCACTTCCCTTAATTTCACTATATTGAAATATGTACCATAAGATCTTATATTTAGCTTTTTCCTGTTGTGTTTTAATACATGCTAATGTCATTTCGCAAGAGGTAGATTTACCTAACATTGTCTTGATTTATGCGGATGATTTGGGGTATGGAGATTTAGGAAGTTATGGGGCCTTGGATTTCGCTACGCCAAATTTGGATAAATTGGCGGCGGATGGCATGCGCTTTACGAATTTTGAAGTGGCACAGGCGGTTTGTAGTGCCTCCAGGGCCGGGATATTGACAGGCACTTACCCAAATCGTCTCGGGTTGAGCGGTGCTTTAAACCCACATGCTACCATAGGTCTAAATCCTGAAGAAGAAACCATTGCAGAGCTGGTAAAAAGGGCTGGAAATTATAAAACCGCTCTTTTCGGTAAATGGCATTTAGGACATCTGAAACCTTTCCTTCCCCTACAACAAGGGTTTGATGAGTTTGTGGGCTTGCCTTATTCCAATGACATGTGGAAATGGACCTACGGTATGCAGTTGGCCACATCAGAAACACATGCCAGAAAGGCAAGTTATCCTGAATTGCCACTGATGGCCGGAGATAGCATACGAGGGTTGGTAAAAGACCTGGATGACCAGGCCTCATTGACTACCCTTTACACCAATGAAGCCACTCGATTTATTACCGAAAACAAAACGAATCCATTTCTTTTGGTTGTGCCTCATTCCATGCCTCATGTGCCTTTGGCAGTTTCCGATAAATTTAAAGGAAAAAGTAAACAGGGCTTGTATGGTGATGTCATCATGGAAATAGATTGGTCAGTGGGAGAAATCGTATCAGCCTTGGAACAGAATGGTTTGTCTGACAACACCATTGTCATTTTTACATCAGATAACGGCCCCTGGCTTAATTTTGGAGACCATGCAGGTTCTGCAGGTGGTTTAAGAGAAGGAAAGGGTACGAGTTTCGAAGGTGGTCAGCGAGTACCATGCATTGTAAAATGGCCCAGGAGAGTCCCTGCTGGTATCATAAACAACAAATTGGCTTCCACCATCGATTTTTTCCCAACTTTTGCCGAAATTTTGAGCGTACCTTTACCGAAAAGAACAATTGATGGCGTAAGTATCTTGGCCTTATGGGACAATGTGCCTGATGCCAATCCCAGAAAAACGTTTAACTATTATTACCAAAAAAATGCTTTGGAGGCAGTGAGAAAAGACAACTGGAAGCTCGTGTTTCCACATCTTCACCGTACTTATGAAGGCTCTTCTCCTGGTAAAGAGGGTGTGAATGGAGGGACCAAACAGATAAAAACAGGCATGGCCTTGTACGATCTCCGAAGAGATCCTGGAGAACGATATGATGTTCAGAAAGAAAATCCCCAAATTGTAGCGGAGTTATCAGCATTGGCAAATGAAGTGCGCGCAGATATGGGGGATGACTTGATGGAAGTTGCAGGGAAAAATAGGCGTGAACCTGGTAGAATTGAAACAAATTAAACAATAAATACAATGAATTTTTGTAAACTAAAATTAATCTTTTACATGGCGGCCATTATCTATGTGGCCACAGGATGTAATACCAAAGTGGAGGAAAATGCGGATGAAAAACCACCCAATATCCTCTTTATCATGTCAGATGACCATGCTTATCAGGCCATCAGTGCTTATGGACATGATTTGAATGAGACACCGAATATAGATCGGATAGCGAATGAAGGGGCCATCTTTACCAGGGCCACTGTAACCAACTCTATTTGTGCCCCTAGTCGGGCGGTTCTTCTTACTGGTAAGCACAGTTTTGTCAATGGTAAGGTAGACAATGTTCAACCTTTTGATTGGGACCAGGACAATTTTCCGAAGCTATTACAAGCCAATGGTTACCAAACGGCTTTGATCGGAAAGATACACCTGGATGGATTGCCTCAAGGTTTTGATTATTCTATGGTTTTGCCCGGACAAGGGAATTATTACAATCCAGACTTTTTGGTAGATGGTAAGAAAACAAGGTTTGAGGGTTATGTTACAGATATTACCACAGATGAGGCCTTAAAATGGTTGGAAACTGGAAGGGATAAGGACAAACCTTTTGCTTTGATGTACCATCAAAAGGCACCTCATAGAAATTGGAAGCCTGCAGAGGAGTACTTGACATTGTATGATGACAAGGACTTCACACCTCCAGCTAACTTCTTTGACCAGAAAACCAACTATGCTGGTAGAGGAACTGCTGCCAAGACACAGGAGATGGAAATAGATGGACATGCCCAATGGGGTCATGACTTTAAAATGGCGGTTGATCCTTATGGAGACAGTACTGGATTTGCCAATGAATTAAAGCGTTTTAATCCTGAACAACTGGCAAAATGGAATGCTGCCTATGAACCAAAAAATGAGGCTTTTAAAAAGGCCTTTGGTCAGGGAGATGAATCTACTTTCAGTGATGAGAAAAAGAGAGAAATCGCCCATTGGAAGTTTAATAGATATATAAAAGATTACTTGAGAACGATCAAGTCAGTAGATGATGGCGTAGGTGAGGTGCTGGATTATTTGGAAGCCAATGGTTTGGCAGAGAATACCATCGTTGTCTATACTTCTGATCAGGGTTTTTACCTTGGTGAGCATGGCTGGTTTGACAAGCGTTTTATGTATGAACAATCCTTCCGGACGCCTCTTTTGGTTCGTTATCCCAAAGAAATTAAAGCGGGGACTAAAATCGATAAACTGGTTCAAAATTTAGATTTCGCACCAACCTTACTCGATTATGCTGGCGTCGAAACACCAAAGGATATGCAGGGAGAATCTTTCCGAAAACTGGTTAGTGGAGAATCAGGAGAATGGCGAGATGCTGTTTATTACACCTATTATGAATATCCTTCTGTTCATATGGTAAAGCGCCATTACGGTGTAGCCACAGATCGGTACAAATTGATGCATTTTTATTATGACATTGACGAGTGGGAAATGTATGACCTGAAAACGGATCCTTCGGAGATGAATAATGTATATGACGATCCAGAATATGCAGAGGTAAGAACCATGATGCATGAAAGGCTGAAAGGACTTCGTGAGAAATATGGAGATAGCGACGAAAACGATAAAAAATACCTGGATGCTTACATGGAAGCTTACAATAAACGTAACAACTAGGTATCTGTAGTATTTGCCATTATGTTCAATAATGGCCCTATGGGAAAAAGCCCCTACAAATGGATTATGACCATTTATAGGGGTCTTTTTGCTTTAACCCGAAATTTAAAATAGATAATCTATCATGTGCTGGAGTCAACGCCCAAGAAAAATCGGAACAAGCTTATTCCCATACCTTTTAGGAGATAGCGTTACAGCACAGCACAGTGAAGTTGAAAATAGCAAATAAGCAACTGAATTTGATGTAAATTCAGTACGTTTTCGAATGGCTATTACTTATTTTGTTTCAAATTTTTGTTAATCTAGAACAAATTGAATCCCTTCATGAACATTAAACAAATACCCTTATTACTGGTGCTAATTTCTGCCTATTTTGTTTTTAACCTTAAGTCAAACCCTAAAAGCCAAAAATCTTATTTTAGACCTTACTTCTACCTATAATTACCGAAATGAAGAAGAAAAGAAATTTCATTGGGGTGCTCAGGGAATTTTAAATTTGGCCAGAGGAGGGACGCCATATATTTATGCAGCTGATCTACTTGAAGGATGGGGAAAATGGACAGCAGCAGACAAATTAAAATATCAGGTCTGGTTAAGGGACGTTATGTATAGTAAAGTAGCGTGGGCAAGTCGCTACAGAAAAAATAATTGGGGAACTGCCGGGTCCTTTTCAGCAGCACTTATAGCCTATTACCTGATGGATCAACCTGAATGGAGGCTTGAGGAAATTAGTCCAAAAGCCCAAAAACTAAGTCCTAAAGAGGCCTTTGCTGCACATAATGCTTATCAGCTTGGCCGTAAGAGAACAACTAAAAACTGGAAATTGGATGCCAAAGTTGACCTATGGGGAATTTTGCCCAATGGAGCTATTCCTGAAGAGATCCGTAGAGGTAATGACCCCATCAATGGAGACCACCTGCCCTCTGATGGAAGTGGTACCCACTATACCATGACTTATATAGAACACCTTACTGCCCATGCAGAATTCCTAAGTAGGCTGGGGGATAATTCTATTTATGAGAACATTGAAAAAGATGGTTCAGGTTCGCTTCTCAAAGCCTATTTATTTGTCATAAACAATCCCAAAGGATCACATTGCTTTACGCCCAACCGAATAAATGCATTGTACATGGCATATAATTATTACAAGCATCCGGCAATGCTTCGGTCCCTCAAAAATTGTGGCCCGGGAAATATTTCAGGCCAACGATTGGCACTCTTCGGAAGATTGACCCATCCGCTACTTTAATAATTACAAGAATAATTATAGTGCTTTTAAACCCGGATTAAAAGACGTGGGAAAGGTAACGTTGTGTAGCTAGCTTGGTACGGGATTTTGTCAGCATTGTTGCTGAAAAAAAGGCAACAATACCGCCAAAATAATTCTGTTTTCATTTTTTTACCACGGGCTCGCACCCGTGGCTATGATATTTTGCCCCTTCAGGACTCTAATTTGGATAATATTAAAAATTAAACCTTTGACTATACAAGATGGTTATTGTCAATGAATGGGAAACAGGTCTATCGGTAATTGCAGTTTTTTTTGACCGTATTGTATATTAGGTTTTACCGGTATTCAAAGGGTATGGTTTTTGTACCTTATAGTACCTTACTTTAGCCTAAAATTCATCCCAGCCCTTGCCCATCTACCAGGCATTTGCACTGTTCCTGCTTCTACATAATCCGTATTAGTGATATTGGCTATTTCTGCAAAAAAGCTGAATTTTTTCATGCGGTTATAATCCAAACGAGCATCAAATAGGAAGTAGGGGTCTAAGCTCATCCTTTCTATGTACCTCATTTTAGCGGTCAGTTCGAAGCTTTCTTTAAAGGTTAACTGCAAGCCTGTGATTAGCTGATGGCGCAGCGCCGTTAAGGAATACCTCGTTTCTATACCTTCTTTCGCAATGATATTGGCATCTATGTAGTTATAACTGATGCTTATTTCTCGTAATTTTAGATTCTTTTGTGCATCAGCAAACTGGTAATGGATTCCTGTTTCTATCCCCTGAAAAGTAACCTCGTTAAAATTTTGAGGCTTCCAAGGAGATTCTGTATCATCTCTGGTCCATTCTATCAGATTGTCTGTATGTCTGTTGAAATACACCAATTCAGCTCTAAATCCTTCTTTTAAGATTTTGAACCCTCCTTCATAACTGATCGCTTTTTCAGGTTTCAGCGCGTCGTTTCCTATGTTGGTGGGGCCTACATAGTACAAATCAGTGTAGGTAGGAATTCGGAAGCTCGTACCGAAATTGGCATAGGTTCTCAGCCATGGATTGAGTTGATAGCCCAGTTCAGCTCCCGGGAAATGTTTCCATCCATATTCTGAATAATAATTGGAATAAAGCCCAGCCCTAATGTCTCCAAATTTTGAGAAATTCAATCGATGTTCAAGAAAAGCGCCAATGATGGTTCTTTCTCTTAATCCCAGGTTATTGCTGTCTATTTTTTCCTGCCTTCCTTCTACCCCATATCCTACGGTACCAAAATCAGTGTCCTGACGACCATTGATTTCAATTGCGTAGACATTGGTGGTGTGCTGGTTTTGAAAAAAGGAAGGATCATTCCTTACCAATCTGAATTCATCTTTATTACTTCTCCAATAAGCGCGTGACAGAAGGTAAGTATTACCTGTTTCCAAAGTATGACTGATGGCTGCCAAGCTGGTTTGGATGCTCTCCCATTGGTCAGGAAAAGAACTTGTGTAAAAACCATTTGCCCCAAAATCCCTACTGGCAAAAGACAGAATTGTTTTTATTTCCTGCGTGTTTGTCAAGGCTATTCCAGCTTCATAGAAGACGGTATTGATAGAATAATCGCTGTTGTACTGATGCCCATTACTAGCATCATGAGCAACAGCAATATTTTGTTTGAATTTTCCGATCGGTAAGGAGGCTTGAAAAGAGCCACCTCTCATACCAAAATCACCACCGTAAACGCCCCCTTGGAGGTTGAAACTATTAGAAAGCTCCGTGACAATGTTTATTGCACCAGCATAGGCATTTTGTCCATATATTCTGGAAGCAGGCCCTTTGAGTACGTCAATTCTCTGGACACTGGACAATGGCACCGGGATATTGACCATGTGGTGGCCTGTTTGAGGGTCTGAAAGTTTAATCCCATTGACCAACATAAGGGTTTGCTCGAAAGAACCTCCTCGGATGCCTATATCTGCCTGCACACCACTTACGCCTCTTTGTCTTACGTCTACACCAGGCGTAAAAGACAGGATTTCCTGTAGGCTTCTTCCTGGAGTTGTTTCAATTTCCTTTCTATGAATAATACTTATGTTTCGGGAACTTTGGGAAAAGGGAATTTTCATCCTATTCTCCTTAATGATTACCTCATCTAAGGTATGCGTAATGCTGTCATTTTGAGCCAGTGTGGTTAAAGCAATGAGCAAATGAAAGCTAAATAGTAGGCAATATTTCATATAATAGTTATTTGTAGCTCAAATTACCCTTCAAAAACTTAGAAATACAAATCCGAATATTGTAGTTGTTCAAGACATCTAAATTATAGTTCTAATTAATAGACCTGGATTTAGCGAAATAAACTTTTAATTTTCACCTAATCCTATGGCTTTTTTGTCTTACGCAGTGCAAGATAAAGAACGAATAATACCTGTGAATTCCTTTTTGTTACGCAATTCTTTTAATTTAGCAAAAAAAAGAATTATGAAATATAATCATCTAAGCAAATGGCTGGTTGTAGCCCTTATGTTTTCCAGCAATTGGGTTTTGGCCCAGGTGACAAGCAATAACCAGAATGAATTCAATGAATTTACTTACAGGCAAGGTTCAGCATATAGGGCCGCTTCGGGAAAGCCAGGGCCGGATTATTGGCAAAATGGAGCCGATTATAAAATAGCTGTTACTATTGATGAAGACGAGCATACCGTTACTGGTAAAATAGACATTACCTATACCAACAATAGTCCAGAAAGCTTGTCATTTATTTGGTTGCACCTGGAGCAAAACAGGTTTACACCAGACTCTAGGGGTACCCTTACTACACCTATTCAGGGCAATAGGTATTCTGGAGATGTTGATGGTGGCTTTACCATCAATAATGTAGAAGCACAATTAAGTAAAAGAGGAAGCACAACTTCCTCGAAACATATAATTACTGATACTAGAATGCAGGTTTTCTTTAATGAACCTATTCCTGCTAAGGGTGGAGAGGCCACTGTTTCCATGAATTTTGCATTTAAGGTTCCTGTAAAAGGCATGGACAGGATGGGAAGACTGTCTGTTGCGGATGGTACTATATACGCTTTGGCTCAATGGTATCCAAAAGTAGCCGTTTTTGATGATGTGGAAGGTTGGAACATAGAACCGTACCTTGGAGCCGGAGAATTTTACCTGGAATATGGGGACTTTGATTATAAAGTGACTGTTCCTTATGATCATATTGTGGTTGGTTCTGGTGCACTTCAAAATCCCAAAGAAGTGCTGAATGGGACATTATTGGAGCGATTGGAGAAGGCAAGCAATAGTGATGCAACTGTTTATCTAGTGAAACCTGAAGAGGTTTTAAAACCAGAATTGACAAGACCGAAACAAGAGGGAATGCTTACCTGGCATTTTAAAATAGAAAACGCAAGAGATGTAGCTTTTGCTTCTTCCAAGGCTTTTATCTGGGATGCAGCAAGAATTAATTTACCTGGGGGTAAAAAGGCCATTGCGCAATCTGTTTATCCTAAAGAGAGTGACGGGCAGGATGCGTGGAGCAGATCTACCGAATACAGCAAGGCATCTATCGAACACTATTCCAATAAATGGTATACTTATCCTTACCCTTCGGCTGTAAATGTGGCAGCAGATATTAATGGTATGGAATACCCGGGACTGAATTTCTGTAGCTATAAAAGCAAAGAAGGCTCCCTTTGGGGGGTGACAGACCATGAGTTTGGACACAATTGGTTTCCTATGATTGTAGGAACAAATGAAAGGCGTTATCCATGGATGGACGAAGGGTTCAACTCTTTTATAAACCACTACAGTTCAGTGGCTTTTAATGCCGGGGAATACGGTTCTAGCTTGGAGCAAACAAGAAAATACGTAAACTGGCTAACCAGTGATGATAGAGAAGGAATCGACACTTATCCGGATGTTGCCAATACTTCAAACTTAGGGATGATTGCGTATATGAAACCTGCCATTGGGCTTTTGCTTTTAAGAGAGTATATTTTAGGAGAAGAGCGTTTCGACAATGCCTTTAAAGCCTATATTGAAGCATGGGCGTACAAGCATCCTCAGCCAAACGATTTCTTCAATATCATTGAAAATGTAGGTGGAGAAAATCTTTCCTGGTTTTGGAAGTCATGGTTTTATGGCACCGAGAATATTGACCTGGCCATAGATAATGTAGTGCCTTACGGAAAGGATCAGGTGGTGATTCTAAGCAATAAAGGCGGTGTGCCAATGCCTGTGAAATTGGGGCTTACTTATGCTGATGGTAGCAAGGAAAGAATAATGTTGCCTGTCGAAATATGGCAAAGGGGAGACAGTTGGAATTATCATCACAAATCCAATAAGCAGCTTGTTGGGGTGGAAATTGACCCCGACAAAATACTTCCGGACATTAATATTGCCAATGACAAATGGCCAAGTGAAATCTATAAAAAGTAAATAAAAAAGGAGGGTACTAAAAGGCCCCTCCTTTTTTAATGCCAATTCATACTATTAATTGTTACTTGTCTAAGATATAAACTTGGCACGGGATTTTGTATTTCTTTTTTCCAAGGGTTGAAACTCGTGGCTATTGATACATTGCTCCTACAAGTACTTTAGTAAATTCCAATTGAGTTCGGACTTCCGAATTTATAGAACATTTACCGTAAATGATTGGGAAAAAGGTCTATCGGTTATCCTAGTATCCCTTTATAGCATTGTATAATAACCTGAGTTCGATTATAGAATAGCTAACCTCTATTTTTCAGGTTTAAAACTCATCATTGATCTCTATCCAATAGCCGTTAGGGTCTTGAAAGAAAATCTGTTGGATACCGTCCGGACGAATATTAACTTTTCCATTACGGCCTTTTGAATCTCCAAAAGCCACTTGATGTTTAACCAATTTTTGCATAAAAGCTTCCATATCTTTTACGCAAAAACAAAGGTGGTTGGTTCTGTCGATAAATTGATCTTTCCAAGGCTTGTCTCTTTCAATCACATGTATTGATAGGCCAAAGCCTATATCAAACCAAGTATGCATGTCATCCTTAAAGGGATCCTCAGTTTTTTGAAGTCCTATAACTTCAGTATAAAAGGCATTGGTTTCTTTGAGGTTCCGCGCATAAACTGCGAAATGATTGATTTTAATTTGGGCAGATTCACTCATAGAGAGTAGAAGGTTAAGGTTAAACTTGGGTTATTCTTGTTCTAAAATAATTTTTTTGTTCAGCGTAAAATTTCTACAACACAAAAAAGCCGGGGGAATTATTCCCCCGGCTTTTTTGATATTAAAATTATTATTCTTTGAAGAAAGCCAAAGCCCCTGCATTGTCCAGCAGCTTAATTGCTTGTTGGTAAATTTCATTGACCTCGTTGATCACCTTATAAAAGGCGTTATCATCGTAGATATTTCTAGCCATATGGGCTTTAAGGAGAATCTTTAAATAATTTTTCGATTTTTCAAAGTCTTTCTCATTGTACTTTACTTTGTATTTTTCTCCTGTTTTGACCAAATCACTTAGCATGGCATCCGTAATTTCAAAGTTTTTGTTAAATACCTCAAAAGGCATTTCATCAAATTTCTTTTTGTTAATATCCAGGTAATCCAGGATGTATTCTCTCCAAGACTCGGAGCTAAACAACCTGTTGACATAAGAACTGGACATGGTTGTATCCAAAGGAACAAAGTAATCAGGCATTATACCTCCTCCACCATACACGGTTCTTCCTTTTAAAGTCTCGTATTTCAAGCTGTCATTAAAGTCTATGCTATCAGCACTAAAGAACTCACCATGCTCTAATCTGTTGTAGTAATCCATGGCATAATCTTCCTCGCTCTCTCCATAAGGCTTTTGGATGGACCTGCCTGAAGGCGTGTAGTATCTCGCAATGGTAAGCCTTAATTCAGCACCATCTGATAAATCTATAGGCATTTGAACAAGTCCTTTGCCGAAAGATCTCCGGCCAACAATTAGACCTCTGTCGTTATCCTGTATGGCACCTGCGACAATTTCAGAGGCTGAAGCGCTGCCTTCATTTACCAAGACTATTACAGCACCTTCTTCAAATGCACCGGGGCGCACTGCAAGTGCCTCCTGATTGTATCTATCCAGTTTTCCTTTTTGAGAAACAATTACGGCCTTGTCCTTCAACATTTCATCTGCAATATTTATGGCCGCTCCCATATATCCTCCGGGATTTCCCTGAAGATCCATTATTAAACGCTTCATTCCCTCTGCTTTAAGCTCCTGCAAGGCGTTTCTAAATTCTTCATGCGTGTTGGCTGCAAATCGGGTGACCTTAATATAGCCTGTTTCACCATCTATCATGTAGGAGGCGTTAACACTATATTGGGGAATTTTATCTCTTGTAATATTAAAGTCTAGAAGGTCTGGTTCGCGCTTTCTTTTAATAGCAATTTCTACATGGCTACCTTTTGGGCCACGTAATAAATCAAATACATCCCTATTGGTGATCCCGGTTCCTGCTACTGTTTCCCCATCTACTTTTATGATCTGATCTCCAGATTGTAAACCTATTTTCTCGGAAGGCCCTCCGGTAAGCGGGGATACCACATATATGGTGTCTCTTAAAATCCCAAACTCAATACCTATTCCATCAAATTCTCCTTCTAGCTGAGATTTTGCCAAGGCAGCATCTTTAGCAGGGATATAACTGGAATGTGGATCAAGTTTACCTAACATTTTTTCAATGCCAAATTCTACCAACTCATTGGTGTCTACGCTGTCTACATAATCCCTGTTGATATAGGTAATAATCTCTTGCAATTTATAAATTGCCGATTTCAGATCATTTCTATCTGATGAGGGTTCTGCGAAGGTCGCTCCTATCCAAATACCTGCCGAAATACCCAAAGCCAGGAAAATTGGTAGTCTTATTTGTGATTTTGTATTCTTCTTTATGCTCACGTTGTTCCTGTTTATATTTTTATGCAAAGAAAAGCATCGTTTAATTTAATCGTTTTTCGCCAATTTTACAATTAAACATGTATTACAGGCGTTTCGTTTAAATAAACGTAATATTTTTAAAATCGGTGCTCTAACTTACTTTTTTTACATTAATTTCTTTTAATTTTGTGTCAATGCACTCCTCCGAAAACAAACATATAAAATCCATTGCAGAATTGGTTACTGAAAACCATGTTTTAGCTGAAGTATTGCACTATTTTGGAATTAGTTTTTTTCATCATGAGCAACATTCCTTGAAAGAGGTTTGTGCCAAATACAAAGTGAATCCCTCTCAAGTAATTGCTGAGTTGGAAGAATGGGCCAAGAGGGTGGAGCCAACTAAAGAGGAACTCTTTCTTCATCCAATAGGGGTTTTGGTAGGATACCTTAAGAAGAAACACAGGCATTTCATTAGGCAAGCACTGCCTTTCCTTACCAGTATGGTGGAGGGAATAGAAATGGAGGAGACACACAAAAGCCTCATAACCGACCTGAGACTTATGCTTCCGCTGTTCGTTGACGACTTTATTCATCACATACACGAAGAAGAGGATACCCTTTTCAAAAGGGTTGCTTATTTGCATGAAATAGAAAATGGTTCGGTTCCATTGTCAGAAGGGATTAAAGTATTTGCCCTACCGTCCATTCAGAAGATGGCGGCAGAGCATGATGCACATGACGATGAAATGAAGGGGATAAGGAAACTCACAAATGATTACCAGATTTCTAATGGAGCAAGTGTTTCTGTTCGAGTATTGTACCTTGAACTTCAAAAGCTCGAAAGTGAATTAATGATACATGCTAAAATTGAAAATGACCTGCTTTTCCCAAAGGCAATAGAGCTTGAAGGTGAAGTTTTAAGAAAGCTTCGTTTGCAAATTAAGAACAATTGATGGGCAGGGTTCTGGCCATTGACCTGGGAACAAAGCGAACTGGCTTAGCCGTTACTGACCCTTTGGTGATTGTAGCAAGTCCTTTGGAAACTATACCTACGCACCATTTGTTGGATTACCTAAAGAATTACACAAGTAAGGAAGATGTTTCAACAATAGTACTGGGGTGGCCCAAATCTCTGGATGGTACGGATACGAACATGACGCAACCAGTCGTCTCCTTGGAAAAAAAATTAAGAAAAATATTCCCTGAAATAAAGGTTGAATTGGTGGATGAGCGCTTCACCTCCAAAATGGCCATGCAATCCATGATTAGTATGGGAAGCAAGAAAAAAGATAGAATGGAAAAAGCGGGAAACCTAGATAAAATTAGTGCCGCTATAATTTTACAAACCTATTTAAATAGAAAATGATATACCCTATAGTAGCTTACGGTCACCCGGTTTTAAAGAAAGAGGCAGAAGAAATTCGTGAAGGTGATGATGTGAGCGGGTTAATTACTGATATGTTTGATACTATGGGCAAAGCCAATGGTGTAGGCCTTGCTGCCCCTCAAATTAACAAAGGGATACGACTTTTTGTCTTAGACAGCAACCTCATGTTGGACGAAGAGGACGAAGAGAAAGGCATAAGAAAAGCCTTTATCAACCCCATTATTCTTGATGAATATGGTGACAAATATGTCTTTGAGGAAGGATGCTTGAGTATTCCTGAAATCAGGGCTGAGATAACAAGGCCTGAAAAATTGACCATTGAGTACTTTGATGAAAACTGGAACCTCAAAGAAGAAGAGTTTTCAGGGATGACTGCCAGGGTGATTCAGCACGAATATGATCACTTGGAAGGAATCTTATTTGTAGATTACCTCAAAGGCCTAAAAAGGAGAATGGTAAAAGGGAAATTGGTAGACATAAGTAAAGGTAAGGTGTCAACCGATTACCAAATGCTTTACCCCTGATTACAGATTGATTTTTTTTTCATTTAAAGGTTGTCGCCATGCAAAATCTAACTTTAGCTTTAGTACAAACAGATATATACTGGGAAAATAGCGCTGCTAATCTTGCCATGTTTGAAGAAAAGCTGTGGGCGATGGATCAAAAGGTGGATATTATCCTGTTACCGGAAATGTTTACCACTGGATTTACCATGAATTCAGCCAGTCAGTCAGAACCAATGAACCTGCACAGTACCAAATGGCTGCTTCAAATGGCAGGTCAGTTGAAATCAATTGTTACGGGTAGTGTCATTATAAAAGAGAAGGGGAGCTATTATAACCGCTTGCTTTGGGCAACTCCGGATGGGGAGCTCTTGTACTATGACAAACGACACCTTTTCCGGATGGCTGGTGAAGACAATTATTTTTCGATGGGGGAGGAGAACAAAATCTTTACCTGCAAAGGTTGGAAGATCCGGCCTCAAATTTGTTACGATTTAAGGTTTCCTCTTTGGTCTAGAAATACGGCATCCCCTGAAGGGGTAATGGACTATGACTTACTTTTTTATATTGCTTCCTGGCCTGCATCCAGAGTTACTGCTTGGGATGCATTGCTCAGAGCCAGGGCGGTGGAGAACTTGTGCTATTGCGTTGGGGTCAATCGTATTGGAGAAGATGGGAATGGAGTTGCCTATTGTGGGCATTCCGCAGCATATGGCTTTAAAGGAGACGATTTAATTCAGGGCGGAGAGACTGCTAAGATTTCTATTGTGAAATTGAACGGTAAAGAACTTGTGGATTATAGGACTAAATTCCCTGCCTGGAAAGATGCAGATGATTTTTCTATAGAGTGAATCGTGCTAAAAAAGTTTACAGATTATTGATTAAATACTGCAATGGGTTACAGTTTACGTAAAACCCCACTTCCCCCCCCTTTTAACCTTAGATTTAAGACGTGAAAGATTTGGAGAAAATGTTTCATGAAAAAGTAGTAAATTATTTTGGTTAAGAAGGAAGCAAGCGATCCGTCCCTTAAAGTGAGAATGATTCATCCCCCTTCGTGGTGCTTGCCTCCCTTCTGAAAGGGGGGTCTTGATGCTTACAGGTTATCGGATACATTTTACCTGTTAGGTCTCACTGCCCAATAAAATAATACCCAATCAGCATAAAATACCCATGTCAGCAAATCCCCCTTCAAAAGGGGGACAAAGGGGGATTTATATGACTGAGTTGATTTGTATTCTACTCCTCTTTTAAGGACTTACAATTAGCTTTCTATATTGCCTTTCATTTTCATCATTTATTATTTCCAGCAGGTATAAACCCGAAGGCAAGTTGTAGATATTAAGTAGGTTCTCCTGATTTTTCACCAAGTCTATGCCGTCCATGATAAGTGCTCCTGATGGACTGTAGATATTCATCCTAGCAGCTCTATTTATTGCAATTTTGACTTCCTGTCCATTTGTTGGATTGGGGAACAACAATATTTCAGTGGTTGCACCTGGTTCAGAACCTCCATTATCTGTTTGCATTAAATATTCCATACCTCCAGCCCTGCTTCCTAAAATCAAATCAAAGCCTGCACCCAATAAGTCTGGGACAAAAGCGAGTGAAGTGTTTCTACCAAACCTGGTTTCTGGAAATAGTGTCTCCATTAATTTTATAGAAACGGGAAGTTTTTCTTCCTCCTGGAGAAAGTCTTCAACAGCATATAATATTCCCTGTTGGTTTATGGCCATTAATAAAGGTTTTGCTCCTGATTTCACGGCCACGGCTAAATTCCGGGCTACTGGGTTGTCTATAAAACCTAGAAAATCACTGGACAATAATTCTGCTTCAAAGCCATTGCTTATTTTAAGAGAATAGAGCATCAGTTCCCCTGTTTGCCTTGCTAGAAGGAGATAGTTATTGGCTTGATCGTGAAAAAAATGAACCTGGTCCAATCCTCGCAAAGTAATAGAAGGTAATATTAATTCACTGCGCACTTCAGGATTGGCCACTTCAGAGATATAGATCTTTTTCTCAGGGATATTATTTTCATAAGCATCACCGGTTACTATATGGAAGGACTGATTGTCCTGCGCTAGAAACCTTTGATAACTGGGTTCAGTTAATTCCAGTTGGCTTATGTTGAGGTAATCCGTAGACGTGAGCACGGCTTGGTTTTCTGTCAATTCATAAGCATATATTCTCCCTAGTATTTTATCTTCTACCTTGGTATTGGCCGCTATGAAGAGCTCACCATTGGATTTATTTCCGATAAAAAAGGGCCTGGAATTTTCACCAAAATCCAGCATGTCATTGATCAAAAATGGAGTTGGGCTGGATTCAGAGTCTGGTGTAAGCCGGTACAATGCTTTTGCAAAGTCTATTTGATAAGTGAAGGAAGTGGCAGATGAATGGGAAGAGACGATCAAGTCGTCTTCCAAAACATACCCCGCATGGAAAATAGGGAATTGTGGCAACTGACCATATTGAGGGATACTCGTACTGAAGGAGGAGAAAACTGGTGCCTCGTCTGTTCCACTATTGGGTAAAAAGTATAGGGAACTGCATTCATCCCTCCCCATGAGCAAGTCTTTGACACCATCCTGATCAAGATCCCTATAAAGTAGGGTATGCCCACCCGAATGAAGTGTTTTTAGTCTGTCGGTATCCTGCCTGGCATTGTTAATGGGATTTCCACTGCATGTAAACCCAAAACCAATGTCCCCACAACCACAAAATTCAAAATTTCCCCAATGGTTATTAGAAGCAGCGAATTGATCAATATCGGGGCTTCCATTCCGCTCCATGCTGGTATTCTGATAGTACTCCAAAAAATCTCCTGAAGTAAAATTAAAAGTTAGTACGTCCAAATCCCCATCCTTGTCTATATCTGCTATTAGCGGAATGTCGAGAATATTGGCAGTAAGGTTGGATCCATTTTCCAAACGGAGAAAACTTTGCGCTACCTCCCACACGGGCAAAGGGCTGTCCTGGGGTGTTATGTTTCGATAAGCCTTGATGCCAAAAGGGGAGCCTGTAAACAAGTCTTTTTTACCATCCGCATCAAAATCAACCAGGAACAAAAATGCATTTACATCTTTTGGAAATAAATAGCGCCCTCCAGGGATAAAGCTATAAGCAGCGCCATTTTTCTCAAACACCTGAATATTTCCTGAGTTGATATCCCAAATTACCAGCGCCTCTTCACCATTGTTATTGCTATCAAATTTCTGGAATTGTGCCGCATTAATACCTCCTGCAAAAGCCATGGGTAAGATTCTGCCATCGTCATCCAAAACCTCCATGGTTGTTTTGAACTCAAAGTTATATTGGGCCTGTACAATATTGGTAAAGAAAACAAATAGTAAAGAAAAGCGAATTGTTTTTGTCAACATAAGTGAAAATGGCGGTTTGGCATTTAATCTTTCTTACAACTTGAGTACGACCCAATTCCATAACGAAATCGTCATTCCGAGGCTTAGAGAGGGATTTGAGTGGAGAAAGCCGTGGGAATCCTCAGCAAGGAGGGACTGCCACACCCTTTCCCACCTCAGCAACCCCCAAAAAAGGGTTCGCAGGGACGATTTAGTCGGTTTTTTAAGACAATATTATTTCGAACTCAGGTTTACGGGTAAATTTAAATTTTTGCTTTCCAGTAAGAAAGGTATTTTTCATCTTTAACGGCCATAAATGAAAACAGATGTATTACTTTTGCCTCTAATCATAGCATTTCGGCAATCGGGTTTAATTTGCTCAAAGAAAACCTTAAAATCAGCATGGATAAAATAGCACAATTGTATTCCATTTTCCTTTCTTCAAAACGTGTCTCCACAGATACAAGAACCATTGAGAAAGGGGATTTGTTTTTTGCCCTTAATGGGCCTTCTTTTGATGGGAATCAATATGCATTGAAAGCCTTGGAAGAAGGGGCCTTGGCTGTAGTGGTAGATGATCCCAAGGTGGTGGTGAATGACAAGTTTTTTTTGGTAGCAGATGTTTTAGTGGCATTGCAGCAGCTGGCTACGCATCACCGAAAACAAATGGCGATACCTGTAATAGGCCTGACAGGGTCCAATGGCAAGACCACTACCAAGGAATTGTTGATTAGAGGATTGTCGGGTAAATACAAGGTTCTAGCGACTTTGGGCAACCTCAACAACCATATCGGAGTGCCACTTACGCTTTTAGGGATAAAAGCCGAGACTGAAATCGCAATCATAGAAATGGGGGCCAACAAGCAAGGGGATATAGCTGAATTGTGCAGGATTGCCCTTCCCACCCATGGACTTATTACCAATATAGGCAAGGCGCATTTAGAAGGTATGGGAGGTATTGAAGGTGTCTTGAAGACAAAAACAGAACTTTTCCAGTTTTTATTGGAGACTGAGGGGCAGGTTTTTATCAATTCCGGACAGGAGGTCTTTGCCAATATGATCAAAAGGTTTAAAAGCCCAGTCTTGTTCCCAAATAAACCTGACTATTGCCAGGTGGCTTTCCATGGTGCAGCTCCTAATGTGTCTTTTAGCTTGCCACCAGATGATACGGAATATGTCTCCCAACTTATCGGTAGTTTTAACTTTGACAATATTGCAGCAGCGCTGTGCATCGCCAAATTTTTTAAGGTGCCAATGAAGGATGCAGCGGCTGCTATTGCTGGATATATTCCAGAAAACATGCGTTCTCAAATGATCGAAAAACGAAGCAACCTGATTTTATTGGATGCCTACAATGCCAACCCTTCCAGCATGGAAGTTGCCCTTGAGGCTTTCAATAAGTTGAACAAGAGAAAGCACAAAATGGTCATTCTTGGAGACATGTATGAGCTGGGAGAATACAGTATGGCTGAACATGAGAAGTTGGGGATGCTTGTCAATACTATGGCCTTTGATAAAATCTGTTTTACAGGTCAGGACACCAAATATGCCCTTTCCAAAGCCCCCAAAGCCCTTTACTTTCCCGATGCTTTTTCCTTAAGAAACTGGCTCAAAGACTCCAACTTAGAAAACTACCAAATTCTAATCAAAGGGAGCAGGGGCATGAAATTGGAGGGTTTGCTTGATTTTATTTAAGATTCTTTTTGTTGCTTACTTCGCCATGATTTATTATTACGCAGGCCATGGATTCCGGAGGTAATTGTCAAAGTAATCCTGTTTTTGAACGATTAATGCCTTTTCTATACCTTTCTCTTTTATAGGGCTAAAGGCATAGTCATAGCAAATGAAATAGGCTGGGCTACGAGGTGTCGATGATCTGTATACTCCTGAAAAGTTTATCAACCACTATAAAGGCATGGACCTTATTGCATTGGACGAAAATGAAATCAGAAATTACTTGCAGTACCTGATAAAACAAAATAAATCAGATTCTTACCTGAATCAGGCTATCAATAGCATTAAGTTTTATTACGAGGTAGTCCTTGAGATGCCCTCGCGGTTTTATTCAATAGAGCGTCCCATAAAAAGGGAGCGGTTGCCTGATGTGATCAGCGAGGCGGAAGCAAAAGCAATGATAGCGGCCACCCATAATCTAAAGCATAAGTGTATTATATCCATCCTTTATTCGGGAGGATTAAGAAGAAATGAGCTACTCAACCTAAAAATTACAGCTATTGATAGTGAAAGGATGGTGATCCATATAAAAAACGGAAAAGGAGGGAAAGACAGAATTACCCTATTGAGTAGTTCTGTACTAACAGATTTGCGCAAATACTATATTAAAGAGAAGCCAAGGGAATATTTATTTGAAGGTGCCAAAGGCGGTTGCTACTCATCTTCCAGCTTAAAGAAAATAGTTGATAAGGCAGCTTTACTTGTAGGGATAAGGAAAAAAGTAAAGCCGCATACGTTGCGCCATAGTTTTGCTACGCATTTGCTTGAAGCGGGAACAGATTTGCGCCATATTCAGGTACTGCTCGGGCATAAATCGAGTAAAACGACAGAAATTTATACACATGTTGCAACAAATACTTTCATATCAATAAAAAGCCCACTAGATTAGTGCTCAATATACTAAGGGAATAATCGGAACGTTCCGATTAGCGAAGTGTTAGCAAAAATAAAACGAAATGAAAACAATTTTTTTAATGATAATTTGTTCTTTTTTACTTTTTAGCTGTAAAAAAGACGAATTAAAAATTGTAGGTAAAACAGAAGAATTTACAATTAAATCGATAATTATAAATGACGATTATCCCATTTTTGTTTTTTTGCCCCCTAATTATAATTCCAATATACTAAATCAATTAATCATAGGACTTGATGGTGAATTAAGGTTTGACGAAATAGCTAATATTATTTCTGAAAAGTCAGAGAATGGAAGCATTCCTCCATGCATTTTTGTGGCAGTTGGAAATTCGGATAAAAGAAATCGAGACTATACACCTACAAAATATGAACATGGAGAAGGTGGCGCTGAAAATTATTACCATTTTTTAAAGAATGAATTAATCCCGGAACTTGAATCGAAATATAGCATCGATACTTTAAATACAAAAACCTTGATAGGGAATTCCTTTGGAGGGCTTTTTACTCATTTTACAATGTTTCAGGACAGAATTGATAATCCATTTAACAAGTTTATTTCAGTTGGTTGTTCTTTCTGGTTCGATTCAGGGGTGATCTTTGAATATGAAGAGGACTATACTGTTAGCCATACTGATCTTCATGTCAATTTTTTCTCGGGCATGGGGTCTTTAGAAGGAGGTGTCAACTTAGCATCATTTGAAGAGATGACAATACGGTTAAAAAACAGGAATTATTCTAATTTAAATATTAATACACAACTAATTGATAAGCATGGACATTCAGGTACAGCTACTATTGGTTTTAAAAAAGGGCTTGATTATGTATTTTCATATTTAAAAAACACTCTTAATATTACCCTTGTTTATTGCTTCTATAGCTTCTGCTCAAGACACTACCACAAATAATAAATCAATTGAATTTGGATTTATTGTTGCAGGGAATGAAGCTCTTTATTATGGCGGATATGGTAAATTTTCAATGCCTTTATCTCAAAAAAAACACTATTTTACTTTAGGAGCTTCTCTTACAAGTTATTTTGATTTCAAAGGAGAGTCAACAAGTGAAGCTTATCTAAAAAATGATGTAGATATGAGAATATTACCTAATTTAATTGCAGGTTATTCTTTAAATTTTAACAAGTTTCAATTTAATTTTGAAATACCCATTGGTTTGAGCATTGCTATTACTAAAGGAACATTAGTGAATGAAAAAATAGGATTTGAACGAGATTATTCAAACAATGAAGTATTTTTTAATTATGGTCTTGCATTTACACCAAAGTATAGAATTAATGAGAAAAACTTAATTGGATTATATGCATTTCTGCCTTTAATAGAAGATAAAGCGCAGTCGGGATATCAATTTGGTATTAGTTGGACAACATTTATTATGAATAAATAATAATTCATAGACACAGAGAATAACTTTTGCTAACACGTTATATAAATAAATTGGCAGTCAGTAGTTTGCGTAGGATTAAGCTTTAAATAAGTTTGTGCTAAATTGTAACGGAAAAGCTATTAAATGCCAATCAATTCATATAGCAATCGTTGTGTTTCATTCGACAAATCAACTCACACTTTAGCACATCCTGAACAAAGAAAGAGAACAGCGCTAAAGTTTCTTCAGCATAACTTATCAGGAAATCGAGCTAAATCTCTACATTTGAAAAGCAGAAGAAAAATAGGATTTGAAATGATTAAACTTTCGATAAAAAGAAAGCTTACAAAATAATATGCCCGAAAGTCAAAATATAAAAAGAGTAAGACATTTGTTAGCCCAAGGCGAAGGTATTCGGATAGAGTACAAAGAATCAAAAACACAATTGCCAAGAAGTTTGTTTGAATCTATTTGTGCCATGCTTAACCGTGATGGTGGCAATATTTTGTTGGGGGCAGATGATAATGGAGCCATTACAGGAGTTGATAAAGCTAAAATTGACAATATTACCAGTAATTTAGTCAATCTATCCAATAATCCCGAAAAATTAGACCCTCCTTTTATTCTTTTCCCCCAAGTTTATACTATTAATGATTCAACTGATATTCATATTCAAGTTCCGTGTAGTTCGCAGTTGCACAAATCGGCAGGCGTGGTCTATGACAGAAGCAATGATGGAGATTTTAGGGTAACCGAACCACACCAAATCGCAGAAATTTACAACAGAAAACGAACACATTACACCGAAGGAATTATTTATCCAGAAATTCGATTTTCTGATTTTAACCCTACATTGTTTCCGAAAATCCGCAACCTTATTAAAAGCAATGAAGCCAATCATCCTTGGCTGTCTATTTCTGATGAGCAATTATTAAAGAAAGCAGGACTTTGGAAAAGAGATTTTCAAACAGGTCAGGAAGGTTATACCCTTGCAGCAATTTTACTTTTAGGTACAGATGAAGTTATACAACAAGTCTTACCACATTATAAAATTGATGCATTGGTAAGAAGAGAAAATACTTCCCGTTATGATGATCGATTGTATATTCAAACCAATCTAATAGATGCTTATGATCAATTG
>Ga0222651_1000388_pt1 | contig 29063 bp, 42 predicted proteins | sample AntAcemetagen369_FD_179855 | JGI IMG/M metagenome (GOLD analysis project Ga0222651, IMG submission 179855) | Saline water microbial communities from Ace Lake, Antarctica - #369 | ecosystem: Environmental > Aquatic > Non-marine Saline and Alkaline > Saline | place: Antarctica: Ace Lake...
TGCTTCGAATGTGACGACGCGACGGGGAACGCTGGCGAACTTGATGGGTCATTGATGCTAGATGGTAATCCATACTGTGACGAGTGTTATCAAGATGTGCTGATCCAGATGTGTGACTTCCGAAGCGCAGAGATCAAGCGCCTGACTACTGAGAATGAAGCAATGGCGGAGCAGTTGAATAGGGCGACCGAATATGCCTCGCGACTCGCTACAACTATCTATAAGCGACACTACTCAGACGTAAAAGGCTGGGAACTTTGCGACTCATTGCAGGGGGTCATTTCCCAAATCGACAACATGACCGCTGGAATCGAGATCAAGCGCCTAACCGCTGAACGTGATGCTATGCGGGAGCAGTTGAGAGAGGCAAGGGATAACGGGAGTGATGATACAAAAAGAGGATAGAAACTTGCACTTTCTGCAAGTATTCCTCAAAAGAATAGGAGAATAGATAATGCGTAAGTATTTAAGATATTTAAAAGGCGACGTAGTTTTTCATGTTGGCAGGATTGGCTGGGGCGCTTATGAATTTTCCTCGGGCGAGCTTTTATGGTTGTGCTGTGGTCGATTCGCGATCGTTATAGATGCTCGATTTGTTGACGGAGAAAACATGGCGTTAAAAATAATGGGCTTGGATAACGGGAGTGATGTATGAGTGAAGGAGGATTCCGTAAACATCTCGGATGGATTACAAGCGAGAGGACAGGCCGAATGAACTACACCTACATTTTGGGCGGAAACCTGGAATTAAACGTTGAATACAGGGTAACAAAAGACGAACCAGACGTGAACTATTTCAGCGAGGTGATAATAGAGGCGGTCTATCTGCCCGACGGATCGGAGTTTGAGATTGATGATATTAGGATCGGCGATTATTCGCTCGAAGCGTTAATGAAAGAATTGGCCAATGACGCATAACGGGATCAACTTTCCCGATTAACAACATAAACGAGGTTTATATAATGGAAGACATGCCAAGGGTGATACACGTTCACGTTTACGAGGACTACCTGCCTCACTTCGAGGATCAAGGAAAAGTTTGGCGAGTGTCAGACCATAAACCGCCAGCAGATATTGATTGTCACACTACGCCTTGGGTCGATAAGGCTCTGGTGGATGAGTTGATAGAGGCCGCTGAGTATTGCATCAAGCAGCACGATTCTGACGATATTGAGGATTTAGCCAAAGCCATAGCAGCCATACAGGGAGAGGGTGAATGAAAACGCTAGCACTGCTTGCATTATCACTAATCCTGGCGGGCTGTACAGAAACCGATGAGCCGCTAAACCCACTGCCGCAAGGCTTGTTCGTCGGGCCTATTCAATCCACCGATAATAGCGGGCCGCCCAACGTAGCTAATCCATTCAGGCGGTTAGATCCATGCGACAAATAAAAACCTGTGTGTCTTGCGGAGATGAATTCACCCCGCCGAGGTCAGATCAAAAGTATTGCACAGTTGCATGCAGGCAGCGGGAAAACCGGAAACACGCGGCGACTAGGGATAATGATTTAGTTGATCGGTCGATTGATACGCTGGGCTATTTGAGGAGGGCTTGGAAATAGTTTGATTTATTTTCGATAATTGCTTGCATTGTGACCTGTCACACGTATAATGATCTCATACCAACGCAAACAAGGAATCGAGAAAATGAAAACATTAACTGCAAAATCAAGACTAAACGCAGACTCCTTCTTTTACGATTCGATAGTCAGGATCGGCAGAAACACAGTAACCAAAGGCGCAGTAGACGGAAAGACAGTCTACTACCTAGAGGCTAGAAACGGATTTGGAGAAATGGAATCATCATCAACATTCACCAGCATAGCCGCTCTGAAAAAGGAGGCATAATGGCCCATAAATGGCATAGCTATCAACCAAAGGACAAGATGAAAGCCGTTGCATCAAACCATCACAGGGAATGCCACATTTGCGGCGCTCGACAATCAAAGCAGACTACCCAGTCGTGGGGCCGAATTACAGGGTATCAGTGGTATCCACTAGCAGGCCGATGTACCGGTTTAAAAAACCGCGAATGTTGGGCGGCAATCAATAATTAATAGGGAGTTAGGCATGTAGGCAGCGGGAGAATAAAAAACACGCGGCGACTAGGGATAATGATTTAGTTGATAGGTCGATTGATACGCTGGGCTATTTGCGGCGGGCCTGGAAATAGTTTGATTTATTTTCGATAATTGCTTGCATTGTGACCTGTCACATGGATAATAGAGGACATAAACAGGCAAACAAGGAATCGAGAAAATGAAAACAATTACAATTAACGACATTATCAGCCAGGAATTGACACCAGCAGATTTTACAGATGCAGAAATTTTGGAGCTGGGATACGGCATAACAAACGCGGACATGCCTAGTGCGTATTGGTACCGAGTACAGCGCCCACTATTTTTAGCCAAACTCAAATCTCTTCAGAGTGTACCAAAATCGCTGGTAGATGATGCCTCACCAGCCGAAAACCACTGCAGGGTATGCGGTAACGCAGGAATGTTTACGACTCTCTTAGGATCTGGAATCTGCGACGACTGCATATAACCTACACACAGGCAAACAAGGAACGAGAAAATGAAAACAATCGCCCACTTCCAAAAAAACGAATTCGGCACTTTCGATATCATCGACGACCGAAACGGCGAAACAGTTAAGCGCGGCATTAAGAAAGCAGCCGACGGGGGGGCATACGTTCAATACTACAACGAAGAAATAGCCAAGGCAGAGTTAGTATGGTCGCTGCTACAGCCAAAAGGAGAGTGAGAACAATTGAAAAATCACAGAAATATTTTTACTTTGGAGAACAAACATTACGCTCTAGTGAAACAAAAAGACGGTCGTATTTTTTACAACACAAACGTATACACCGTTGAGGGCTCGGGAAAATGCGAGCTATTAGATTTTCCGGTTAATTGGTCTGAGAACAAATGCGCCTCTGAGGTTGATTTGCTTGAGAGTGAGGTTTTAAAAATGATTGAGAAGGTTAGACGCCGTATCCATCAAATTCAGGATAAGGTTTTTATTCAGCCTCCGCTTGGTTTAGGGGCTACAGCTAAATGGATCGAGGTAGAACACCTTGAAGAAATGGAAAATAGAGGTTGGTACTGTTGATAGAGCCTGCAACAGCAAACGAAAGGAAACGCCAGGAGCGCGAACGCAAACGCGCCGCTGGCCTTGTGAGAATTGAGCTATGGCTAACACCGGATCAGGCTAAAACTGTCAGGGAGTACGCTGAGGAATTAAGGCGTAACGACTCACAGTCACCGAATTAGTTCGGCCGCCCGCCAATGGGCACATAGTTTAGAGGTGTGGCGGGTTCGGCCTTGATGCACGTCTGCACCCATTCCTAAACGGATTATATTAGCCTTCGCACGATTCGCAATAGCCGTTTAACCTGTAACTAGCGTATGGCCCTACTTTTGGCTCTATCAGAGGTTTTCTTGTCAGGATATCATGCTCTTTTTCCTGAAAAACAAACTCTCGGAATGGTGCTGGATAGTCCGACAAGTGCAGCACCAGCAAAGCGCCGTTGTTTTCTAATTCTACTAGGTCGCCCTTGATTGTGATTTTCATTTATAGCCCTCTACGGTGATACCGTTACCCTTGAGACTTCGCCCTTTAACTTGTCATAAGTTATTGCCCGCATTCCCCGCCTTGATACCCAACCGCCGCGTGTCGCGTATGCGTCCCTGGGTGCGCCTGTGGGATGCCTTTCTACAATAGCCCCGCCACATTCCGCCATGTCTTGTTCGGTCTGGTGTAGGTGTCCTGTGTGAATGTAGCAATAGACCGCCTCGCCCCACATTGACCGATATCTAGGTTCAGAAGCAAACAATTCTGGAAGCTGTTTATTTTTCTTTTTGTGGCCGTGGTGGAATGCCAGCATAATCTTGCCGTGTAGGTAGGCGTAATATGGGAATGGCGTATCATCAACATCGACGCGCGGGTTATTGCTGAATACTGTTTTCATGCACTTTCTGAGCCATACGCTAGAAGCTAGATCGTGGTTTCCCTCACATATCAGCACTCGAACCTTTTTATGCTTTTCTAGCAGTCGTTGAGTTGAATTGATGCACAGTGAAATGGCAATCTCGACCAGTTTATCAAATCGGCTATCTGCATCTAATACGTTTTGGTGCATGGGCGTTACTGCGTCGAGGCCATCCCAATGTAGAAAGTCCCCTTGTATATTCAGAATAGCCAACTCGCTATCTGGTGATCCTACCGCCATTTGGCCTAACGAGTCGTTCAGAGTGCCTTGGGCAATCTTTAAATCCCAATCTTCGCCAGACTCTTTCCCCCATGCGAACATCCCGAGGTGATAGTCGGTGAAGGTATAAAGCGTGCAAAGGTCTGCTAGAACTTTCTTCGGGGCTTTAATCTTAGGCGCAACGGGCAATCCTTTAGCTAGAACCGTTACCACCCTTTCTAGGGATTCAATTTGCTTCTGCTTGTCAACGTCGGTCTTGATCCAGCGAGAACCGCTTGCAGTCTTTTCGTGTGTCGATACGCCTTTTAAATGGTAGCCCTCTGGCGCTCCATGCGTGTGCATATCAGGATTCTTTCTAGCAGCGCGGGCTTTGACCTTGGCTATCTGCTCGCCTACTGTTGATTTGCCCTTACCGCATACCCTAGCAGCTTCTGAGATATTAAAGCCGTTGGCGAGGTAGGATTTAATATAAGTCGTTTCTAACTCTGTTTCGCAATAATCTAATAGAATATCACTCATCTATGTATTCTTCCTCTGTCGCTATCGAGTACAAATCTTTTGCTGTCATATCCAGATATCCCAACAACTTAGCCAGATCGTCAGGGTCAGGACTAAACGCGCCTTTTATATCGCAGGTGACGCGGCCTGATTTATAGACGGTTAACATGACAAGCCCATCAATATCCGCGCTTTCTCGGCAGCGTTCCTGCAAACATTCGTTAACCTCTTCTGATAGCGGGTCGATCATTCGGACGTCGCCCATCAAAACCGCTCCATCATTGCGCGTAGTTCTTCGCGGGTTATGCAGGACATACCCCAGTCGGTTTTATACTCAACCTCGCAGACGGAAACGGGCCTTGGTTTGGCGTAGCTGATACATTCAGAGAGTGATCGAGTGAGGTCTTTAGAGCAGGGGATTTCTGATTGGCAGGAGGATATTAAAACAGCTGCTAGGATTAGGATGATGAGTCTCATTTCATCTTCCCCTTGATGGATTCAGCCAATCCGCCACCAAAATAGAACATCACAATAGTGAGCATAATCCAGCTAATTGAGAAGGTTTCCATAACCGCCATGACTTCTTCTGGCTTTCCTACGCCAGCCAAAGTGCAGCCTAGAACAACAAAAAAGCAGGTTAGATAAGTGCCGCCAAACATCAAAGCGAGGTATCTTTGCGCCAGTTTAAAAGGGGCGTATGCGTTCATTAAATCAATTTTGGCTTTTGACTTTGATTCCCTGGCCTCGGAGTCAGACTCGAATGCGTCGTCTATCAGATCCAGCCCTTTGGAGAGAACATCACTTGAACCGAGTATTTTTGCTAGGATTCCCATTACTCAGCCGTGACCTTACTGCCCGTAGTGGACAAGTACGCGATGTTGTTGTCGCAATGATTCATTCCAGCCCCGTTATTAACTAATCCAAGGTAATGCGGGTTAAATGGCCCTCTCGACGATTCCCAGCCCGCTGTATTGGGCCAAATGGGAGGGTTATAAGGGCTGGGGACGTACTTAACCTCGGCAGGTTTGGCCCGCTCAAAGTCTAGTTGCTCTCGGAGAAACTTAACTTCTGTTTCAAGTTCAATGATGCGCTTATCTTTTGCGTTCATACCAATCCCTCGTTAGTTTCTCAATCTTTAGTTTTAACCACTGATAAAAATTGTCAGCTAGGTAGACGATCCACATTATTGCAGCGCCGATGAACAGTGCTGAAAATATGAGACTCCAAAATATAAAGTCAGTAAGTCCAGAAGTTTCCAGCTCGATCTTTTCCGATGTCAACATGTATAAACCTCGCTATGCCTTTCTGGTTAATACCTACGCCGCCACGAGATTTTACTAGGGCGATTCGCGCAACAATTCTGGCTTGTGCGCCACTGATTCCAAAATCAACGGCTAGCCCTTTGGCGTGTGTTCCTGGTTGTTTCTTGCTTCGTTCGATCTTGTGATTAGGACACCGATAACCAGAGGTAACAGGTAATGGAAAACCGCACTCATCGCGGATATCTTGCGCGTAGTCGATCAGATCATCGCTAATCTCGTTGGTGTCACAACCGCAACGGCAGCCAAACTCGGCGCGGGTGAAGTTCTTCCATTTCACTTGGTTATCTTCTTAATAGCTGTCTCTAACAGCCGTTGTCCGTGGGTGTCTAGCATGTAAACTATTCTACCAGCTAGGTGTCCCGAGATGCCGCACATGACAGCAGTTAGAGGGAAGTTGAATTCAAGATATAAACAAGCATAAGCTGTCATTAACGCAACGAATCCAGAAGCGAACCATTCTCCCAACAATTCTATAATGCTGAACTTGAGTTTTGAATCTCGCCTAATACGCGAAACGTAGTTAACAGTTCCGCCCATTACGCCTAGACAGATCATCCAGAGATAAGATCCGACCTCTTTAAAAAATATCTCGAAATCTTCCATCTTCATGCTTTCCTTGCCGCTATTTCGAATGATATGTTTAGATAGGCTGAATGGTGATCTAACCCATTAACCCTGCCGCGAAAATACTCGTAAAAATACAGCGCATAGAATCCCACGCACCATAGACGCCACATATCATCCCAGTGTTTCGCCTCGTGGCGCATCCTAGACGGTATCATGGCACCTTTAGAGTAAAGGATACCGAAAGGCAGCGTTATCGCCAGAATTCCGAATGGAAGCGAGACTGGGAGTTCAATGTGTGGATACATCACAGAATCTCTGCCGCGCTTGCGTACAGTTCGCCCTTGTATTGATTACGCATAGACTGGATTCCCGTCAGTATCGAAAACGCCTACAGTGTCAAATTGAGGCACTAACTTTTCTTCTGTCGTCGTTGGGATTAGCGTAGCAACACCGTCGATAAGCTCGATTCTCTCCGGTACGTTTACAGTTTCAAGTTTGGTTGCTTGTTTGTCGCCAGCCATAATTGGCACTTGTACTGTGCGCTGCACTGGTTCTGGTTCCGGTACTGGTTCAGGTTTCAAAGGCTCTACAATCACCTCGCCATTCTCGTTAGTCCATCCAGTATCGAACATGTGCTGATCTTTTCGTTCGCCAATCACAAGCCATGAAACAGTATCATCGCAATCTGAATCCTCGCATTCTAGGTTTAAAATGTTGCCCTCTACTGAGCCGCGAACGTGATGAAAGCCCGTTTCGTTTGAGCTGAATGTACGAACATTCCTGCACAAAACCTCGAATGTTCCTTCGGTCATGCCGTGGAATGTGTCGATGTTTATTTGAGCTTTACCGTCCACCAGAGCAGCAGAGCCGCTGTATAGCAAGTCAGCTTGTGGTGATTCCGTGAACGAGTGTACCAAGTGGTGCGTGTCTGTTAGTTCTGGCAATGGGTGACTAATTTTGAATGAGCCTGAGCCTTTTGATAGAGCGCCACTAACATCAAGGGTGCTTGATAATGTAACAGCGCGGTTCTTCGCGATAGTTATCGCAGTAGCCGCGCTCGCAACGCCACCCTCGGCAGTTTTAAGTTCTATGCTCTGGCTCGAATAGGTTCCGTCATGGGTATTTACAACGTGCATGCCGGACAGACCGCCGCCATCGGAAATGCCATAAAATACCTGCCCAACATTACCCGCCTGATGGGGTGACGCGGCGTTGTAATAAGACCTAAAATCTTTATGCGTGTTTAGATATTTAGCCGAAGTCAGGATGTTCACATCACCACTAACATCAAGTGTTCCTGTGATGTCAGTATCGCCAGCGGCAAGGCTAGTCAGACCCGCGATTGTGCCGCCTGTAATTGAAACAGCGCTCGAAACCTGAGTAGCCATATCCTTTACTTTTACTCTTACGTTACCGCCTGAACGGACTACTTTAAATTCATCAGTAGTTAAGATTGTACCGCCATCAGCGGCCCCAGAGATTTTGCCCATTTTACTTCTCCTAGTCCGTTACTTGCTTAAGTTTTAATATTGTTACTTGAGTAATACTGTTAGTGTCTTTAAAAATTGTTGCATTGAAACCATTATGCTCAAAGGTAAATTTTAACTTGTCATCAGTAACAGCAGTAACCATCAGTGCTTGGCTCTCACCAAAAACTCTGAACTCCGGTGAGGATGGGGCAGAGCCAGTCCCTCGGCTAGAATGATCCCCTGTAGCTAGAGATATTGTGGAATATCCCGAGCCATCATCATACTTAGTCCTTAGCTTGTAAGTTATTGGATCATTGGCCGAGCCTACATTCTGATGTGAAATGTCAAAAACGAAAGTTACTAGGTATTGACCATCCTCATCAAATTGAAATTCAGTAGAGCTAACCAATGTTATTGGGGCGCTTCCATCATACCCTAAAGCCCATGTGTCAATATCTGACTCAGCAGTAGATGCATGTCCATCATTTACACTTAGAACATATGTATCAGCCTGAAGCAGCCCCGTATTTTTGGTGGCGTTATCCTGTGGCTTCTCTGCTCCTCCGATATGAGTAGCAAAATCGACTGAGCCGTTTACTAAAAGATTGCCTTGGATGACCACGTCTTGTAGTACCGCGACACCTTCGGAAAACGTGATTGGTAAAACGCCTGGATCAGTAGGGTTATCCGGATCAATGAACTGAATCACATTAGCCAAGAATTTCATGCTGGTTCCGTCAGTGCCAGCAAGCAATTCTATTGATGCAATGTTTCCATTGGCGTCTACTACCAACGTGTACTTTCCTAAAATCCCATTGATCGAGGTAAGATTGGTTGAGATAGCTGCAGTATGATCGCCTACTATCGTTGCTACTATCCCACGAGCGGTCGCTTCAGCACTATCCGCTGATACCCTTGCATTAGTCTCTGCTAAAACAACAGCTACACGAGTATCTGTTTCAGTCTGAAGTAGTGCGGCTAAAGCTAACCGTTCACTTGATTCTACCACCAGCCCCGCGTCAGTTATATCAACCCGAGACTCAAGAAGCCTAGAAGCCGATGAGGAAGCAATCGCCATACTTTCTGTAGACTCCAGTTCTGAATTGGAATCATCTTCATCAAGAGAGATCGTCCCGTCTTCATCGAGATCAAAGCTAATATCATTAGTTAGCTCTATCAGATCGCTAGATATAGACGAGATTGTCCCATTGGCTGTAACTAAAGTTGTATCGAGTAACGCTATGGCATCTGCATTTAGGGATACATTACCAGAGTCGAGCACTTGGGAAGCCTGTAACAAAATGATGTTAGCTGCGTTTATACCCGTTCGACCATCAGCTAAAGATACAAATGACGATCCATTCCAATAGTATGGATGATTAGAGTTATCGCTTTCATACCATCTAGCAAGGGCTGGTATTGGGTCTGGGATTCCTGCTACACCTGCAACTGGTTCATCATCTTGTATATAAATTCCGGCAACGCCAGAGGTTAGGTCAACTACAGATTCAACAAGATTGGCAACCAATGCATTGATGTCGCTGATATCTCCAGTCAGGGATAAATCCAGAGCCGCTACTGTTGCAGATAATGCGGTCGTAACCCCTATAATAGATTGGCTCAGTGAGTGTTGCTTTAATGCTAACTGGCCTAACTCCTCCTCCTCTGATATTGAGCCGTCTTCATCCAACGACAAAGATCCGTCTTCATCCGTCTCATGGAAGCTGCCAGTAATTAGATCAACATCAACACCATTTAATTGAGTCCCAGGAGGCGCTCCGCTGGTCGCGTTATTGTCTGGGCGATTACTGTCGTTATCAATAACACCCGACCAGTTAGAAGTTAACGCCGCTGCAACAGCATCAACCAAAGGCGTTCCTGTGTAAGTTGTCGTCGTTGTCGCAGGTAGGAATGCAGAGAAACGCAAAGCTGATCTTGATCGAAGCCAATAAAACTGAGGCGTCAATGTCCCAGTTATATGCGGCGTCCTGCTTGCTCTGCCCTCATATATTTTACTTGATGTATCTATGTCGTTGGTTGTAGATGCGTGAACCTCCATCAAATCCCAACTCGTAGGATCTGTAGGATTATTCCAGTCGATATCGTTACCGCCAGCGATAGGCGTTACCGTAACGCTGCTCGCTGATTCTATAGCGGCTTGGTCGTTTTCGTATGGTGTGCGAGAAACTGGCAGGTATTGAATGCGGAGATTGGAATCGTATTGGCTAACAGCAGGCGAACCAATAAAGCCGCTCCACCTTGTAGACGGTGAAACCTGATCGGCGTCGTAGTCAACGCCCCGCTCCGGTATATTACCCTGCTCTGGACTAGATCCGCGAAAAATAACAACCTTACCAGTGGCGATGGGGACACTATTCCCAGACCCGTCTATCAGTATTAAAACGCTACCGCCTGAACCACCGCCACCTGAACCACCATGCACATAATCGCCCGTCGCGCCGAGAACGCCATCATCACCGGAGACATCAATCTCACCGCTAACGCCGAAGCTCATACCGCGTGAAACAATAACAAGCGAACTACCACCATCGCCACCATCGCCACCCGCTACCGTCGCGCTTGCTGGCGTTCGGGAATTGCCGCCATCAGGCCCGCCTGTGCCTCGCATATCTGCCGGATAACCAGCAATCACCCCTGCGTCGTTCGTAATCATTAGGGCGGGGATCGCTGTAATGAGTCCGGAATACGTCGCGCCTTCTAGGAATAGTATTTTTCCAGAAGATTTAGCGATAGCTGGCCCTTGTGATCTGGTCGTGCCGATATAGCCCAAAGCGTTAGAATTGCCCGCCCCGCCTTTGCCGTCAATGCTGCCTAATATTGATAGGTGTCCTTTGATCCAAAGCTCAACGTTCCCTGTTAACGTGATCGTGTGACCCGCCGAAATAGTTAGATCGCCGTTATAATAGAATCTTGTGCGTGTAGTCGTGCCGCCCGTCAGAGTCCCACTAGAGGTCGTGAAGCCGCTCCCGTTAATAGATAGGGGCGTAGTAAGGTTGGTACCCGTTCCAGTGTAGGAGCCGTCAGGGATAACCGCGCTGCCGTTGTCATCATCGCCTATCTGAGTCGCGCCAGTAGAAGACCCAACAAAGTCAACAACAACCGAATCCTTTAATTGGTCGATGGTAATCCGCTGAACTTCAAAGGGGCGATCTAGTGAGGAAACGTCAACCAAAGATTGATAGTCTCGGATATTGGAAAGGTCAACGCGGAAAACGTCAGCTAGTTCTACATCAAAGCCTATCGTCGGCATTAACTTTACACCAGACAAATGCAGGGGCGGAGAAGCAACCGCGTCACGTTGGCTCTCGAATATGTTTTTCAGTGTTGTGCTTGTATGCCTTGCAGGATTCAAACCTTTAAACGCAAGCTCTTTTGTTTTCGAGTCAGGGAATCGAGCCGCTGCAATGGCGTCCGTTATGATCTTCTCGCGATAGAATCCTTTGCTGTTAGGGCCGAATTCTCGATAGCCCCAACGGATACGGAAGCGAGAAGAAACCGCATCTAAATCATGCTCTAAAGCATTGACCTTTGAGATCGTCTTTTCATTCAAAATGCCAATATAATCAGAGTTTGAAAGCACCGCCACTTTGCGCCGTAGCGATAGAGTTCCGTCAGGCTCAACAAGCAGAAAGGCGTTAATTAAAGATAGAATCTCTTTTTCTATAAAAGCCTTCCCGTCAGTCTCGGGCATAGCCCCGCCATGAAAAGCAAGAATCAAGCCTTTGGTGTCGTCTGAGGTGTCGTACCAATCTGGATAGCTCTCAAAGCTGGCTGAATCTATATCAGCCTCGGCTATTCCAAGATGATAAGTCGAGGGAAGAACTGCGCCGCCCTGGTTCAATAATACGCCTGTCAGCAGCGCGTAAACCATTTTCGCGACTGGCAGCTCTATATATGGATAGTATTCAACCTCGACGCCGTTGTCAGAGTTCGCGTCTGTAGGTAGGTCGTGGGCGCGGGCTGTCGTGCCAAATATGCCGCGCACAACACCAGTAAAAGTGGTCGCGGTTTTACCCGTTGCACTGACAATCTCCCACCCTGACTGATATTTGATTCGCAGCATGATAATGCTGGTCGATGGCAGGTATCCGTAGCTAGTCCCCTGCGGCACTAGGTCGAATCCGGTGGTGGTGTAAACAGTCAGGGTTGTTGCGTCCGCTGTAGCCGCTGCGCTCAATCTGGTAGTGGGGAAATTGAACGTGTTCTTTTTTAGCTGGCTTAACTTATCCGAACAGCTAAAATCATAAACCCCATTCTCGTATGAGATTTTCCCATCACTAATCTGTGTCATTTCCTTTCGGTAGTCAGCCCAAGCCAAACCGTTAAAGCCGCGCCACAAGATAACCTCGCGCCCGCGCGGGCCTTCATCGTTGTTGAATTGCTCGTCATTTAATAAGTCTGATATTTCCTCGCTCGTATCGAGTAGGGAGAAATTCAAACTGCCAATCTCTGAGCGGGCCTGATCGGGTAGGTATCGCTGTGTTTTGGCGTTAACGTTTTTCAGTGAGCCATGTATAGACGTGCCAGCAGGCGTGTCTATGTCGCCATGCGACGTAAAATAATAAGTGTCTCCGCTGTATTCCATAGACACAACAAGGCGTAGTTCGCGCTCTGAGCGCCCCGCGTACTCCTGATAATCATCTGAATTCTGCCGCACTAATTAAACCACTCTAATTTCAAATTCAAAAACGCGATGGCGCGGGCCAGGGTCGCTTTCCTTCCAACTGTTCGGAACAAATTTAACTGTAATCGCATTGTTTGGATCGCCTTCTGTTCCAGCCGCGTCAATCGTGAAATTCTCACCGCCTGCGACAGAGTGCCAAAATTCCTCCCACTTGGGCCAAAGGGAAAGTTCGATAGGGTCAGAAATTAAAGTGTGTTTCTTGACCCTTCCCAGATATGTAGTCTCGACGTTAGATCCGTCAAGCGATTCTGTAGTGATAGAATCGTCATTATGCTTGGTGCTAAACCGCTGAAACGTAGGGTGTAGTTTTCCATCGCTACTGCCTATCAACGATCTCGTTGGCGTGTAATTTATATATCCCATTACGCCACTCCTGCGGCTAAATCTATGCCGTTCCGCGAGTTGGGCGGTATTAACTGAAAGTCTTGTTCAACGATTAAGCGCCGCATATCTGATAAGTTCTGCTCCGCGTTTGAGCCGATAACCAGACCATCAGGAAAATGAAAATGAACTTCTTTCGCGCCTGATTTTTCACTAGAATCATTAGCCGCATTCAGCCCGCCAATACCCGCCACTAATGACGCGCCAGCTGAACCGATAGAAGAACCAGAAAAGCTACCGCCGCCCCCGCTTGGCTTAGTCACTGAACCACCACCACCGAAAGAGCTACTTTTAATCGTTGCGATCTGAGCTATACCCGCTGCCGCCATTGCTGCCGCTGCTGGAATACCAAAAGGAAAGCCGCCAGAGTTGTTAAAGGATTTAATGATTGCGGGCGGCAATGTTACTACCGCCTCCGCGAGCGCCATCGCCTTTTGAACCTTAAACATCTTCTTACTTTGACCGCCAACCATTCCTGCTATTTGGGTTAGGCTGCCGAAGAGTTTCGTTTTCCTATCTGCCGCGCTTGCTCCTTCAATTTTGCCTTTTGCTGTCTGATATTTCTGCTCGGCTCGAATACTCAAAGCCTTGAATCTGTCCTCCGTCAATAGATTATTTTGCAGCGACTCGGTAAGAATCATCTGCTCGGTTTGCAGCTTCACTTGTAACTGTTCGAGTTCTGTCTGATAGCCCTCGTTTAATCGGTCTAATCTCATCTGCGCTTTTTCGCGCTCTTTGCCTTCAAGACCTTCTGATTCTGAGTCTCCCGTTGATTGCTCTAATCGGCTTCCGGCCTTGGCTGCAATAGCTTCTGCTTTCGCTTGAGCGCCTGCTAGTACCTTTTCTAGCCTAGCGTCTATTACCGCGCTTGGCAGGTCTTCCAGCATCATCTGGTGAAGCTCGGAACGAGCAGCCGTCATGCCTTCGGTTAACTGCCAAAAAGTATCACCAACCGCTGTTGGTGGCTTCCAGTCATTGGATAGGGTTTTGTTCAGAGAATCTAGGGCGGCGTTTGCTTCTGTGGTGATGCCAGGGACTAGAGCTGCTATTTCCAGCCAGCCCTTGAATGGCAAAATAAGCCCATGCTTGATTGTGTTGGCAAAACCAAAAACCACCTCTTGAACTAAATGAACCGCTCCAATAAACGCGGCAGCGAATCCTCTAGCTATTACTTCAATTCCTTTTATTACAACGCCAACTCCATGTATTCCGTCTGCCACAACTCCAACCGTACCCGTTACTCCCTTCAATCCGCTTGTGATTACTTTGGCCATGTCATCAGAAGCTAGACCCGTTGAGGAAAACTGCTCTGCTAACTCGGCAATGATTGGAGCAACCGCTATAGTTAGTTGGTTGCCGAGACCTTCTGTCCTTTTAGTAGCTAACAACATCGCATCGTTAGCGGCTTCTAGTTTGGCCGCGTCTGTGCGGCTCATAGCTATCCCGAGGTCTTGCGCTTGTTGTGCAGCGCCCCTCATGGCTTCTTCGCCTTGGTTAAATGTGTTGATTAGTTTTACACCCGAGCGCCCGAAAATATCCGAGGCGAGGGATGCTTGCAGTGCAGGGTCTTTAATGTCACCGATAGCCGCGCCAATCTTAATAAACTTCTCATCTGCGGGAAGTTTGCTAAGTTGGTCGAGGCTTAAACCCAATGATTCTAGCGCGGGTTTCGCTGTGCCAATACCTCGGCCAGCTTCGCCTATACCACGGTTCATTTTTTCGAGGGATTTTGATAGCGACTCGGACGACTCGCCATTCAATTCTGTAATAAGTTGAAGGCCAGCAAGACCTTCTGTCGTCGCTCCAACTCGATCAGCAAATTTTCCTAATGCGTCACCGCTAGCCAATGATTTACTAATCATCATACCAAGACCAGCAACACCAGCAAGCCCCGCAACCTTAACCTGTGTAGAGTTAATCGCAGATCTAACGCCGCCAAGATTTTTCCTAATCGCGGAGAAGGCGCGCTTGGTGGCATCCTTCCCCGTGATTACAAACTTATACTCGTCAGCCATTATCAGTGCCCATTAGTTGCTGTATGTATTCCATCGCCTCTAGGTATCTGTTCGGCTGCGAGTTTAAGCCGCCATCGGAGAATAGAATTCTGTTTTGATAGTGAACGTGTAGACGTAGGAAAAAAGCAGACTGCTCGTCTACCATAGGCAGAAAGCAAATATCTGATTCAATGTTAAGTGCGGGAATTTTCCACTGTGGAAATGGTGCGGGGTTGCTTTCGTCACAATGCCGATTCCACTTGCATTTTTTGCAGTTAAAATCGGCGCGATTACTAACAACCGTATAAGTGATGCCTAGCTTTTTTTTTCTTCATCCGTCAGGACTGAGCGAATAATTATCTCGTTCGCTAATTCGCCCAAAACTTGAGCGGGCAGGCTGTTGGCTTCTGATTTTGAAAACTTGACCTGCTCGCCATCTCGGTAGACTTCATCCCACCCAACCAAACCACGCCGCAACAATAACAAGCGCCCAGAATGATTAGGCTGAAATGAACCGTCGGACAACGAGTCGCCCTCGCTCATCACTTCCAACAATTCTATCTGAGTCAGTGGCTTTAACTTAAACCTGGTCGGCTTTTCGTCTGAATCGCTTAGGCTGTCAGGGTCATCGCTTACCCTCTCGGAGACTGGCGTATACCAATCCTCAACAAGACCAGCCGCTAATTTCATCGCCATGAATAATCCTTATGTGAACGATAGTGAAAAGGCAGAGTCATCACCGGCAGCCATGAACGAAAGATCAAGAGTTCTTATTCCATCACGGTCGCCTGGCCCAACCTCGGTATAAAATGCAGTAGGGATTGTCAACGCTGTTCTATTACCAGCAGTCGAACCGATAACACCAGTACCGATAGCTTTCGAGGTTCCCGTTTTCCAATCATTGATAGGATCATCAGAAGCGACTAGCGTAGCTTGAGGATCAAATGAGCCTGTATATTCGCGGTCAACAATCGCAATCTGTCCATAGCCATCTGATTGATTAGGATCGGCAGGGGTCACAAGTTTGTTGCCTAATCCAAAATTGAGGCTTTCAATTACCGAAGCATAACTTCCCGTTACGAATGTCGCGCCAATGAAAGGTGCAGGCACTGTTGAATCAAACGCGAATGTAACTAAGCTAACATCGGTAGGCCCAGTCAAATGACCAGTCATAGTGAATGACAGCATTGGGATTCCGCCCGCTTCATAAGATATCTCAACGTCGCCTTGGCAGCCGTTCAACTCATACATGCTGCCGTCTTCATAGACATAGATGGTAACGTACTCATGCGCTGTACTAACGCCAGCATAAGTAACGCTGGTAGCCCCAACAATCGTCTGGCCGCAACCGCAAGCCCTTAGAAGTGGGCCTGTCTCTGGAGCAGTACCGGCTGCGCCTGAGCCTTTAAGCTCGCACTTGAAAGATACTTCCATCAACGTTCCTGCATATACAGGCTTTAACTGACCTAAAGTGCTTTTAACCGCTGATCGGTCAAGCATTCTAGCGCCAGCAAACGACCAGCCAATATCCTGCACCATAACTGAATCATTGGTCGCGTCCGGAGTTGGGTCTGTTCCGATGGTCGTTTCAATCTTGACCAGTATTCCCTCTTGCTTAGTTAGTTTCATCGTCTGCGCCTAAAGTTACAGGTTTAATCTTTTCGGCTTTCGCCGGTTTCATGTTCAATGCTTTCATCGCCTCATCACGTTGAGCCTCTGTGATTTGCTCGCCTAACAGCGCCTCAATATCTTCAACTCTCGGCTTGTTGTTAGTCGTGTATTGGCTCTCTGCCAAATAAGGAATGGCCAGAACAATATCAGCAATAATTCTTTCATCGTCGCTATCAAAGAATCTAGCGCCGCCCTTCCTCGGTAAAAATGTTAACTTGTCGCTCATTGCTTTCTGCTCCTTTTTATTGGCTAGGGTCGCTGATTGAGGTTCTGTATTTAATCCGCCAAACAGTACGCATCATGGCGATTACGTGTTCACCCTCGCTGCCGAATTCTATTTGCTGTGCGCCCATCGCCTTAGTGTCAATCACAAAAGAAAGCCCCTGCGTTATGTCGCTCATAATATTTATATGGGTTTCTTTCCTGAGTCCCAATAGCTGAGTCTCGTAATCAGGCACAGCGCCAGAAGCCCTATCAAGAGGCTGCGCGTATCTAGTATGCAGATCAACGTAGACGGTTAACCAAGAGTCAGCGAACGAGTTAGACATCAAGTCAGGTTCGCTATCATCGCCATAGTTTACGGTTATTGCTTTTATTGCCGAGTCTGGTAGCTGTCGTGCCTGTGAGCGGAATACGCTTGTCCCCGCTGCCGTTGCTGTGCCTATGCTGCTAACCGTAGCAGCGAGAATCTGGAGCGCTCTATGGTCAGGCACTGCGCTTCTCCAAAATACACTTGCTCAATCCGTCGCTGTCAATTTCAACAGCAACCACGCCGTAGGTGGTGCTTTCGATAACGAATACATCGCCCTCGCGAAAAGTTCCGCTGGAAGATTTAACCGACATAATAGGAACAAGGCTTGCAAACCCAGCGCCCGTTGCATCGTAGTATTCGCTCTCGAAAACACCCGTAATGGTGACAAGATCGCCACCACTAGGAGTGTAAGATACAGGCTCACCAAGGGCGTCTATAATGCCCTCGGTTGCCTGTATTGTGTCAGTACGAAAGGTCACTATTAAGTGACTACAGTGTAGCCTGGTGACAACTGAATCGTGCAAGTTGTCTCTGCGTCAGCGCCAGCCACTCGCGCCCATGCAGCGCCGAGAATGTCGCCCGTTGCAGGTGTAGCAGATCCGTCGTCGAATGCCGATGCTGAAACGTCATAGTGCAGATTCTCACCAATAGCAAACACAGCAGCAGAAACTTTAGGCACTACAAAAACGCCTTCAAGATGCACATTACCGACACCGCTAGTCGCCGCGATTGATTCAGCAGCAATGCCGATCTGACCAGCAATGACAACAACGTCGCCTTTCGCTATCGCAGAACCGGCATTTGCATACTGAATGCTTTTACCTTCATATAATTGAGTCATAATACTTTATCCAAGTTGCATCACAGCGGCGCGAGCGGTTATCCGTCCCGCGCTTGTGATAATTAAAAGGGTTGTTGACGGGCTATTAAGCGCCGTCGTTAACTGCCATGCCTCGGAAGTCGAGAGCCTGTGCAACAACGTCAATCCAGCCCACCCAATAGATGCCCATTGGATCGTAGATATCAACCTGCTGAATCTGTGGCTCATCGCGACCATCCAAGAAAGCAACCTCGATTGTGTCGTAGATTCTAGGGTCAGCTAGACCGTAGTAACGAGCAGCACTAGCCGCATCAAGACGCGCATCGGTAATAACTTCCCATCGACCGCGCTCAACGTTCGGAGTCGTCAGGTTCTTAGAACCGGCGACTTCGTGTTCGCTTTGTGCAACAACCTGCGCTGATCCTTCAAGCGCAACTGGGCAGAAAATAAACCGAGGGGTAATGTTCAAGTTATGAGCATTGCCACCGACATCAGACTGTTTCATCATCAGCGTTCGCAACTGAGTGAACGCAGCAGTTGAAGGCACTCCACCCGTTCCTGTGTTAGCTCGTGCAGATGCAAACATACGCGCTGAACCTTCATCAAGAGTCTGGCCATCAGCGTGTTGCGTAAAGACGTTGGCGAATCGGTCGCCTACTGTTCTTCGTGCAGCTTGGCCAACTTTCCCAGTCATTCGAGAAAACTCGTTCAGGTCGTCGTTGATGATTGCTTGTCGGCTCAAACCAAGTTTGCCCGCATAAGTAGCAAGCTGGATTGATTGCTTGCGGTCAGCAACTGTAATCGGCTGCACTTCTTGCAGTTCTGCATTAGCAACCAAAGAAGGCGCAGCGCCCAAACCTGTGCGGCTTGATGCCTTAAAGTCCGGCAGGCTGCCGATCCGCGCTAGGCTTGTATAAACCTCGGGCAGTTCGCTGTATCCTCGGAGAACTTCTTTTGTAACGATGTTCTCAAGGATGCCAGGAAAATCAGAGCCAGGCTGCAAAGCTACTGCAACGATCTGAATCTTGTTCATCCCAGCAGTGCTTTCACCGCGAAGGGTTGCGCTCGTTTTGCACATTTCCATTAGTGAATTACTAACGAATTCATTCTTGTGATCAACGGGCTTGATGCCCATTCGCATTTCTAGAGCTTCACCGATACCAGCGCGGAACTTATCGCGGGCATCTTCAACCGTTACTGCGCGACCGCCAGCAGGGGCATGATTCTTGCCGAGTTCCGCTAGGATCTTGGCGTTAGCATCTGCAATGCTGCAATCTACATCAACCAAGCAGGAATCCAAGATATCATCTAAGTTCCCGTCTGTATTGTGAGTCTTGAAGGCTGCGCGAATATCGCCCTGCCGTGTAGCCTCTGCTTGTCTCTCGACTTTAGCAGCCGCCGCTATTTCTTCTGGATTCATGTTGTTATCCTGTGAATTATCATCGACTGCTGCCGACTGTTTGTGATTCGCTATGGTTTCTTGAACCAGTAGCATTCTCGCCAGAGTACTGGCAGTATTTTCGCTCTCATCTTCGGGCTGTGCGCCTTCAATCAAAGCGAGAAATTCTTTAGGGGCGTTTGCGTAAACGCTAGTAATCGAGTCTGAGGTTATGCAAGCCGCGATATCCATCTCAACATCAACAACTTCATCAGCCAAACCGTTAGCTATACAGTCTGCTGCTGTGAGCCACGTTTCAGAATCGAGCATAGCGATAAGCTCATCTTCTGAACCATTGAACCGGCGCATATAAGCACCAACCAAAGCCTCTCGAATTTTGCCCAAAGCCTCGGCTGCTTTTTCGTGTTCGTGTTGGTCGCCCCAAACTCCCGTAGCTGGATTGTGAATCATTTGCATAGATGACCCCATCATTCTCAACTCGCCCGTTGCTGCTGCTTGAACGATCACTGAGGCCATAGACGCAGCCAAGGAAGTGACCAACATAGACACCTTAGCCTTGTGCGTGATAAGCGCGTTATAGATTGCAAGCCCTTCAAAGACATTGCCGCCCACTGACCCGATCTCGACCTCAATAGTATCAACGTCGCCGAGGGCTTCTAATTGAGTGACGAATTCTTGAGCGGTAACGTCCCAACCAATCTCGCCAAAGATATGTAAGGCTACATGGCTGAATGCGCCGTCTTCATTCGGCTTGGTGGCGACCATTGAAAACCAGCCGCCTTTTATTTCTCGACTCTTAGACTTATTAACTATTTTCATTTTCATCTGTCTTTAATACCTCTTGCTGTTTTGCGCGCTCTTCTCGTTCTATCTGTTTTCGTACTTGACGCGGGTTAGCACCACGAGCGCGAATGATTCCGCTAGTGCTTTCAAACTTGTTCTCTGTAAGTGTCTGCCACGCCTTCGCTTCTTGTAATGGCTGAATCCAAGGCATCGCGGGACGGCTAAAATGTATCCGGTACAGCGAGCGGGGTTTTGCGTCAGACGGCATAACAACACCGCCGCGCATCATGGTTGCGGCTTTGATAAAGTTCTCCACTTTGTCGCGCTCGAACCGCTCAACAATATATTTCCACATCACGCCGTAATGATCGTGCTGCTCGACAAGTTCCTGCCTTTGGCTTGAATAATTGCCGTTGTAATTCTTGCCCAACGAACTAGCACCAACACCCAAACCAGCCGCCGCTGATTTAAATTGCGACTCCTTAAAAGGAATTAACTGATTGTTGGGGCGATTAGACGCGAATGATTTAATATCCTCACCTGGTAGCAGGTCATCAATGATCATGCCAGGGCTTATATCAATCTCGCGCTGGCCGTCGTTCTCGTCGTCGCTGTCACTAGGCTGGTATAACGTAGGGTCGCCTTTAGTGATAACCAAAGCCATCGCCGCCGCAATCCGCGCAGCAACGCGCTCTGTCTCGTCAATCTCGTCTATATCAGATAGCCGTTTAAGAACCACCGCGAAAATAGAAACACCCCGAACCTGCCTGATTCTATTCCTAACGCTGATATGGCTCATTCGACTAGCAGAGATTGGCCGCGTGTCATCCGAAGACGGCATCATTCTACTTAACTGGGCGATGCTTTCGGGCTGGGTCTTCAATACGTGATACCGAACAGGCCGACCCCATCCGTTCATTTCAACAGACGAAACTATGCGCTTGGATTCGTTGTGATAGTGGATCGGCAACATGTCAGGCTCGATCAGCTCGTAACTGTAGGGAACGTCTGACCCGTGAATTAACCCGCGTGTTGTGCCTAGTAAATGTTGACCGAATACCTCTCCATCGCGGAAAAATGTTCTAGCCGCCAAACGCTGAGAAGCCGTTTCATCATCGCGCCAAGTAACCTCGGAACGTCTGCACCAGTCCTCATAAAGTTCTGATAGATGCTCGTTAACCTCGTCGTACAAGTCGCCATTTTCTTTCTCAACCATAAACTCCGGAATGATGCCCATTCCAACAGTGCGGTTAACCAGAATATCTAACGCGCCCTTTGCAATGTCGTTGTTTTGCTCTAAGTGCCGCCCCTGCTGCCTCAACGATACCGCCGACTCTGAGTGCGAATCATTAGGCCCGCGTGATTCGCGCTTTATCTTGTGCGTCCTGCTAGTCTTGGCACTCTCGTACGCAGCCGTCACGCGCAGAGCCTGAATGCGCCGCATAGCATAGGCAGGTGAAACCATCGCTAGCAATTTTGAATAAGAGGCCATCTAGTTAAACCGCGCCAGTGAGCCGAGCCTTTTTCGATTAACTCCCGTTGATTGTTGAATCAATAGATCCGACTCTTGACGACTTAGGCTCGCAATCATGGATGATATTTCTTTCAAATCCTGTGTTGTAAGGCTTCGGCCATTGATGGAAACAGATTGGCCCGAGGCAGCCTTAGTTCTAGCGTTAAGCCATACCTGTAGCTCTGCTTGCACAGAAGCCAAATTTATTGTTGCTGGCATTGTCGCTCCTTAATTATTTATAACGGCTCATCCATCCACCACTTTCTCGCGGGATAGCGTTCTTTTTCCGCGCTGATTTTTTTGGTGGTAGGCTGCCATCTGCCGAAGGCGTTAGTTCTTTGAGCATGGCTTTAACGTTGAATTTTAAAATCTCATAAGCCGCCAGCGCGTATACATAACAATCTAGCGCCTCAACTCGTGGCCTAAATGCTTTATACCGTTTTATAGGACGGCCTGATCTATACTCTGTAACTTTCTTCTCGCCCGTTAGCTGCTCAAAATATTCCTCATCAGCGGAGTAGCTTTCTTGCTCTGCCGATACAGGAAAATGAACGTATCCCGCGCCAGGTTCCTCAATCTTCAAACAGCCGTAGATTAAATCTTTAGCTTCTTTGGTACCGATAGAAAAAAGCCGTACCCGTTCAGAATTTGATCGGGTCGGCCTGCTGGTTAATGGTGCGTCTAGTTGGTTAGATCCTTTCAACGCTAGAAAACTTTTATTCATGTTCTTTCGGCAAAACTTATAAGCCATGCTGGTGAAGTGGCCGCCAGTATCAAGCCCGCCACCCTTAACGCGCATCGTCGCGCCTGATTCATGTTCCCAACTGCTGAGAGTTAAATACTGCTCTACCTGATTCCAAAGCTCCGCGCGTCCAGGATCGCCATAAAATATCTCGTGTTCAATCAGCCACGACTCTCGGTCTATCCCAAAACCCCAAATGCTAACCTCTATTCGGTCGTCCTGAGTATCACCGCCGAACAGAAGCAAGCCACAAGCCTGCGGTACTTTCCCGTTTGGATAGTGTTCCCTTCTCATATATAAATGGTGAGGGTCTGTCTTATCTGATTCTTCTTCCCAAACTTCGCCAAGTGTAGTGTTTACCCATGCTTTTAATTTGATAGGGTCTTTCTTTGCCTTGATAAAATCCGAGACTATCTGTCGCCAGTTCTTGCCGCCTGGAGCGCAAAAAGCAGCCCACATATAATATGTAACCGACTCCGGCGCGGGGCATTGTTTACCGTCAACACCGTAATAAGTAATCCCGTCGATGGTCGTCATACCTGAATCAGATATCCAGACCGCCTCTTTATCCATTGCGGGCATTGCGTCATTGTCGATCAGCGTGGCGCAGTGTTCGCACAAATACGCGGCACTGTCCGGATTGTCGTCGTCGTACTTGATGCCAAAGCTGGCTTTTGGGCCGCCCCACCTTAGAAGCTGTTTCTCACCGCAATGAGGGCATGGAAAATGCCTTCTAAAATGCTCGTCTGCATCAGATGCGGCTTTAGTTATCTGGCAGGTTCCAGCCTCTTTAGGTGTAGATCCCCTGATAGATTTGGGGAAAGGCGAACCGGACATACGGACATCGCCTAGCGTTACCGCGTCACCCTCTCGCTCAATGTCTGCGTCGAAGCTGGCCAGCTCGTCATAGATGCCGTAATCAACAGACTTTTCGCGGTAGTTCTTGGCAGACTTCCCGCCTTTCAAAAATAACTGTCTGCTGTTCTTAAATAACTTGTAGTCGAGCGTGTTGTATTTGCTCTTTTTATCAATGTGAGAGAATAGCTTTCTCAAACTCTTAACATCTCGAATCATTGGATCGACATGCTGTTTTGTAAAATCATCTCTGGCGTCATCGGTAGGCTGCCAAACCATGCCGTTGCGCTTCTTGTGTTCAATCGAATAGGCAATGAAAGCTAGAATCATTTTGGTGTAGCCGACTCGCGCAGACTTAACCAGATTTACAACTCTTATGTCATCGTTACCCATCGAATTAAGGGGAGCGACCTGATAAGGCATTGTGACCCAATCGCCCTCGACATAAGCAGACTCGGCAGATAGATAAAAATTCTCATCCGCCCATTCAACAACCGTCATCGGTTCTGCTGTTCTTAGTGTTTCGTTTACCGCCTGAGAAACCGCTTCCTTTAAATTACTTCTCTGACGGGGCGTAATACTCATCAAGGAATTCATCAAGCCTGTCTGGGATATCGGCGCAGGAATTTCTTGCTTTGGCAATTTCTTTTTTAACCTCATTCAAGTGAGTAGCCGTCATCTTTGGCATTACCCTTTTGATTTTTGAAGGCAGTGATTCCAATACAGCCGCCATCTCAGTTCCTACCCTGGCGAAAACAAAACCCGCTGCACTCAACGGAAACAAATTCCCTTTCTGTTTATCGTTGCTTAGTTCCTGACCTATTCTTTTCTCGCGGTCGAATAAAGCCTTTTCGAGAGCCGGATTTATAAGCCCTTCTCCGTCTGGGTCATCTAGTGAGGCGTTCTTCGCTGCTAGTCGTGCAGTTTTGTTATCTAGCCTGTTCTGCAAAACATCCTGCACCGTGAAAAATGATTCCCTGCCAGCTTTGCCGATAGGTTGTACATTCCACTTATCAAAAGCTGATCCTGATATGCCTAAAGATGCAGCCATTGTTTTGCGGTTAATCCAATGAATTGGCGGCCTTGCTATCTTTTCCTTCATAGTTGATACACAAAATCCCTGTGGGCGTTAGCGTTACATCACAACTTGACATACAGGATTGTCATAAATAGCGAAAGGCTGCGCTGCTGCGTACCCTTACCCAACGGCCAGTGGGGACCCATTATATGTGTGAGTGTATACATCAGACCTATTCAAAACGTTTTCCGAGCGACTGACCAACCTCAAGTTACATCTCCTATTATCCAGAGGATTGCCGTTGATATGGTCTACATCTCTCGGCTCATGCGATGCCCCTCCCACTCCAAGCACTAGCCTGTGCATCCTAAGTGTCTTACCGCTTCCATCATCATGGACCGCATAGATGTTATTCAATGAGCCATTTGGCCTCGCCTTCCACTTAATGCCGCTTATCTTAACTAGCATGTCTCGATCTACTAGGGCGTACTGGCAGTCGCCTACCGCATAACGGCCAGATAGTTTAATTGTCGCGTAGTCTTCTGTTTCTTTCAGTCCAGTAGCCGCTACCTTGGCAGACATCAAGAGTTGCACGCGCTCATCGCTATTAAGCCGAGGGTTCTCCCATTGATGACCAAGCCTATCGAAATATTGCTCTGCTTGTTTTGCTGTCAGGCGTTTAGTTACCCAATAGTTAAACGCGTCTGCTGCATTGCTCTTTAGTAGCCCGAGCTTATAGCTTGGAGTAGTTCCCATTGGGCGATAAGTGCGGCCTTCCCTCTCTGACCTCGCCTTTGCTTCTGCCCGTCTAACGCTCTTGTACTTGGCTAGGTATACCGGATCTGTTTTCTTTCTTTGGTGCCGCTCTCTACTTCGTTTGGCGTTGTACGCCCTAAAGCATGGCTCGCACCGAGTACGTAATGTGATGCGCCCGCGCGTTATGTATGTCGGGTAACAGCTATCAGCCTTGATCTCATCACAATCTATGCAGAGCCTCACTACTTCTGCCGCCTGATCTGATTGTTAATGGCTGCGCTTAGTTCTATACGGAATCGTTCTGCTACTGTGCGCTTCATCACTCCTTCGATCTTAGATGAGTCAAAGGTTAATCGTGGTGATGGGCCATAGACAGCTTGTAGTGGTAGGCTTGCGCCGCTTGTTCTCTTAAACACTCTGAGGTTCCCGCCTCTACCAGTGCCTATGAACGTGCCGTCGTAGTGTTTGCTCTTGCCCCATGCCTTAGCCTTAACGCCTGGATGCTTGAAGCCTTTAGATACCCTGCGTCTGAATGTATTAGCGTTACGCTGTGCTGGGCTTACAAAGTGTATAAGGTTCTTCGCCTTAGCCTCTACAGCGCTTAACGTCGCCTTTAGAGTCCTGTTGGATGCCTTAGATGCAATGCTTATGTTTGCCCGTAGTTCTTTCTGCTTAACGGATGTCTCGGCTGATATAGCCTTTACCGCCCTTGACCTTACCGTCGCCATAGTGCGGTTGATTGCTTGGCCCCCTGCCTTAGCAGCTAAGTTCTTCTCAAAGCCATAGAGCTTCTTGTTGAGCTTGTCTAGGTCGTGCTTGACTGTGAATGTCATACGGCATCTACCGCCCTTATTCCCGCCTTGATCGTAATCAGTTTTCCGTTTTCTATAGTGTGCAAGATGTAGTGGTCTGAATATCTGGCGTGAATTGACGCCTCAATGCCCGCGTATGGAGCCATTAAGTCATTAGTCACTACCCTCTTGCCTATAGCAAAGTCGTCTGATCCGTCCCAGTGGCGGCGTTTTAAATCGTGAATGAGTGAGTCTGAGGCCAGTGCGTAATCTTCGCCCCGCTTAACTACCGTTAGAACGCCTTTCAAACCTTTCAGCTTGCGTATATCGGTAGTGTCTTGTAATTCAACGAACAGGTAGCCAGGGAAGGCGGCTTGTTCTAAATCGTTCAACGGGAGCCATGCGTTATGACCGGCTCGACTGATAAAAGAGCTGGCCTTAGCTTCCGCGCCTGAATGAGTGAGTATCAATAACCAGATAGCTTTAGTTCCGGAGTCTCTCTGCTGCTGTCATTTACAGTTTAATTGCCAAGGGCTGAAGCTCGGCCTAGTGGGATTGGCTTAATCTCTACCGGCTAACCGGCTTAGATTCTTGCTTATTATTGCGGCTTTGAACTTTAACAACCCTTGACCTTGCCAATACTACGCTCGTTAGGAGCAAACTACTGGAATTGGAGTTTCCTTTTTTATTATTATGGGCTGCCGCAGCGTTGCTCTTTCTATAAGCCCCTTAGATTCCATGTCAGAGAGTAATTCGCAGGCTTGCCGATTGGATTTGTAGCCTAGAAAATCCCTTACTTCTTTTTGAGTGGGGGTAACGCCCTGGTTGTCGCGCTGGTAAGTCTGGATAAATATCATCACTCGCCGCTCTATGTTAGTCGCTTCCATTTATCAGCCTCCTTATCCACGCGCTTCGAGTCCTTGAACCTCTTAATTCGTCCAGCCTGTCTAATTCTTTACCTAAAAGTCTGACGGTTATCTCGCGCTGATCCCTTGTTACCTTGTTGTATTTCGGCTTTTCTCTCAGTATTGATTCTGATTCTGCCGCGCTCGCTTCTTCCCTTGTGTCGAACCACTCGAAGGTAATGTTGGCTATTTCGTACCTGTGGCGAATCCCAGCTAAGTGACTAACATTCCTGCTTAGGGGGTCTTTAGCCAGCCCTACATAAAGTAGCTCTCCCTCTTTCCCCCAGTGCTTATAAACCGAGGCTTGCGGTTCCTCGAAAATTGTTCGATTTGAAAACTTCTTCTCTGTCTCAGTCATTTCTCTAACCATAATCAATCCTTCATTCTCAAGGCGCTATATCCCGCTATGCTTCCAACATCATCACCCCCGCTCTGCACCAGTGTGATTATCTTTTGCTCTGTTGGAGTTGGTGTCATGCTCTATACCTCTATGGTTACGGTTTTCACAAGCACACCTCCGGAAGAGAATAATTCCATCTTCCGCTCGGCGCTTGATCCTTCTTGGATAGCTAAGACCCCTCCCTTCGTTCTCCAAACATCAACTTTTATACTCTCTGGCTGCTCTTTGATGCGGTATTCATACTCGGCAAAGTTTAGAGGCTCAAATGGGCTTGTCAGGTGCCACGAGTCGGAAATGTGTAAGTGTCGCCCCTCGATCAGCTTCCCCGCCCCGTTAGCCTTTACAATCTCAATCTGTTGTTCTGTGTTCATACCTGCTCCTTCTAAATTTTTGGGTTCTTGCTCAATAGCATTAGGCCCATGTGAGGTTGATACTCGACGCCATTCATGTCCATGTCAGCTACTAGCTTGTGATAATCAAGTTCAACCCTTGCCGCGTCGATGATTGTTTTGGCTATATTCGCAACAGTCCGCGCCTCGTTGGGGTCGAGTTTCCCTGATCTAAGGTCGTCTATGGTGTCAAACAAAACGCCCCTCAATGTGTCTGCTGTTCTTTCCGACATTTTTGTGCCTCTCTGATTAGTTTATTCGCTAATTTTTTACACTCTTCCAAATTCTCTTCTGCCTTTAAGATTGGCCTCACTTTGTTCCAACAGGACATACAGATACATCGGGTATCAAGTAACCATCGGTCTTGTACCTTCTTTGTGCTGCCCCAAACGCCACACCGCCCGCATTGCTTAACCGGAGAAACTGGATTTTCGATATACCTCGCAAGTTTTAAAGAGGTCTTGCATACTTTGTTGTGGTTAACCCAAAACCCCGCTTGATCCTCGGCCACGATATTATATGTGATGCCGTTGGCGTCCCAATATTCAAAAGATGTGCTGTGCCTTGTCATTTCGAGTCCTTGTTTAGATGCCCATATAGAGCCATGTTCTCAACCAATCCGCGCGCCTCTTCGACCGAGGTTATACACGCCCATTTGCCGCCGTTGCGTATCCAATCCTGAGAGAATTCATCCTCGCCTGCCGTTAGTGGCTTGCCTGGAATCTTCACCTCTACCATCACTACAGCGCCTTTGTATATCACCACCAAATCACAGCAGTTCTTCAACCTGTGAATGTGCAGCACGTAAGCGCCTAGCCTGCGAAACTCTTTGACTATCTCGGGCTGATTGGCGTCTGCTTTGGCTGACCAGTGGCGGCTCATAGGTGGTATCCCATAATTGCGTCTTCAATTTCCGAGTTAATTAACAGCGCCTCGTGCGCCCCTTGTAGGTGAATCAGATCCAATACCCTAGCAAACGATGCTTTTTCGAACTCCTTTCTTGAGCTAAACCCGAACCACTTGCCAGAATGAAGATCCTTATGCTCAATGTCTGTGAGAGGAATGATGAATTCATGGCCGATAGAAATCTTTTTATGTCTAGCACTCGCGCCAACGCAATGGTGCACAACAGCAGGCTCGCCCGATATAATCGAGCCTAAGCCCCTCACAGCTTCACGCCATCGCTTTTGTGCTGCCGTTGGTGCGTTGCCTTTTGACCTCACCTCGTCAACCTATCCGTTGACGTTGAGCGGTATTGCGTCAATGTATTTGTTGACCTCTTGTGCTTGGTTATGCTCATAACAGCAGCACCGCGCAAAGAATGACGACCACCAGA
>Ga0222651_1000392_pt1 | contig 28748 bp, 30 predicted proteins | sample AntAcemetagen369_FD_179855 | JGI IMG/M metagenome (GOLD analysis project Ga0222651, IMG submission 179855) | Saline water microbial communities from Ace Lake, Antarctica - #369 | ecosystem: Environmental > Aquatic > Non-marine Saline and Alkaline > Saline | place: Antarctica: Ace Lake...
GGAAATCTACACAAACCTCCCCAGAGACAAACGCGGGGTGGAGCAGCCCGGTAGCTCGTCAGGCTCATAACCTGAAGGTCGCAGGTTCAAATCCTGCCCCCGCAACCAAATAATCATAAACAGTATCAATACAGTACGAACGCCTTAGCCCCTAACCCGGCCGAGGCGTTTTGCGTTCTGGAAGCGTATTGGAAGCACGCGGAAGCGCAAATCAGCGTATATTTCTGACCAAAAAGTTCGGACGCTTATGGTCTAGAGTCTGTCACGGTAAACCATCGTTCGAGATTGTATTGACGCTTACCAATGTGTCCAAGGCTTGGTAAGTTGCAACAGCTATCGGTCCTGGCGCACGTGGCCGATCAGCCACCGGGACCGGACGAACATGAAGGTACTGGCCCATATCCGGGAACAATACAGCCTGAGCCTTGGCAGCTATGGTCGCCCGAGGATGACGATGGAGCTCAAGGAGGCCGGCCTTGACGTCGGCGAGCGCCGTGTCGGCAGGTTGATGAAGATCAACGGGATCAGGCCGGTTCGCACGCGCAAGCACAAGGTAACGACCGACAGCCATCACCGGCTTGGTATTGCGGCAAACTGGCTTGCAGGTGATTTTGTTGCTGACGCACCCAACCGCAAATGGGCCGGTGACATCACCTATGTCTGGACGTCAGAAGGTTGGCTCTACCTCGCCGTCGTTCTCGATCTGCATAGCCGCCGTGTCGTTGGCTGGGCCGTCAGCGACAGGATCAAAAAGGATCTGGCGATCCGGGCGCTCGATATGGCGGTGCGGCTGCGCAATCCGCCAGAGGGATGCATTTTCCACTCCGATCGAGGCAGCCAATATTGCTCCTGTGATTATCAGAAGAAATTGCAGGCCTACGGCCTGCGGCCATCGATGAGTGGCAAGGGTAATTGCTATGATAACGCGTCTGTCGAGACGTTTTTCAAGAGCCTGAAGGCGGAACTGATCTGGCGGCAGAACTGGCCATCACAGCGACAGGCGGAGGCCGCCATCTTCCAGTACATCAACGGGTTCTACAATACCCGCCGCCGTCATTCATATCTGGGGGGAATCAGCCCGCTCGCATTCGAAGCCAAAGTGGCATAATGAGATAGGTGACCGGCACAAAACCGTTACAAGTCCGCTTGCGATCCAAAAGCACTCGATCGTCTGATCCGGAGCCTGTCCGTTGATACCGGTTCCGGCGAACACAAAGATCTGACTGGCCTTGTATTACGAAGATTAGCAACGAAATTAGTGTCTGTGCGGTTCCCGGCCGTTAGGCCGGGAACATCGTCTATCGTGGTTTGACCTGGACAGGAAATGCCGGAAATGCGATCGAGGGCATCCGCCCGTGTGCAGCCGATACCAGTTCGCAGCCCCTTGGGTTTTCGAGGGATAGGCGGGTTGTACCGGTTGGCCGCCATGCTTGTCGTCCTCGCGATGGTTTCCGGCTGCGGGCGTTTCACTTTTTTTTACGGCTTCGCGGAGGCGGCAATTGCGCGCGAGGTGGACTATCACCTCAATCTGGACCAGGAAGAGAAAGTCCAGGTCGAGAAAAAGATCGAGGAGCTACTGGAATGGCACAGCGCCACCATGATGCCCCGCTATGCGACGTATCTGAACGCGCAGGCAGCTGTCATCGAAAGAGGACCGCCAAGCCGGGCGGCCGTTACCGCCATGATTACAGGCTTGCGGGGGTTGCTAGACGAACTGGTGGCCGGCGCCGCGCCGTTCACAGCTGATATCCTGGTCGACCACACAGAGCCGGCGCGCGTGCGCTACCTGCAGCAACGCATGAGGGAACGGCTGGAAGAGCGGCGTGAGGAAGAGGCCGAGAAGTCGCATGACGAACGCCTGGAGGAACGCACGAAGCGTATCACCAGCAATTTCGAAAACCTTGCCGGCGACATGAATGAAGCACAACTGCAAATCGTGAGTCGATACGCCGCGACAACGAACAGAGACAGCGCTAAATGGCTGCACACGCGGGCCAACCGGCAGCGCGCCTTCACCGACTTCCTGTCCCGACGTCCGGACGAGGCGGAAATCAGCGCATTCATTTACCGCATTCTGCTTCGGCCTCAGGAAATTGTCGATCCGGAATACAAAGCGGTATCCGACGCGCGCTGGTCGCGTTTCGAAGTCTTTCTCTATCAGATGACTGAAACGTTTACCCCGGAACAACGAGCCACCCTGAGCGAAAACCTACGCGATTATGCGGCGGAGATGCAGGCGATCGCGCGTCGAACGGTACTCTGAGCGCGCCAGATATTCTCCTCGGCAGAAAATTTCCGCCGCGTCTGGCGCTTGATCTCCTTTACGTGTTTGTCAGCCAATCCATTCGGCCCGGTACTCTGACTCATATCGTATCCTTTCGTGAATCACGATGAGCCAAAAACACTCCCTTCGCAAAACAACCGAAGCTGTCTCAAAGCCCATGACGGGGTACATGCTGGAATCATTTCTGAAACAGGCCCTTGTACTGCCTGCACCAGTCGTCCACGGCATCAGCCAACCCATCAAACTCGCCCTCGCCCATGGGTAACGAGAGGGCCATCATGTTGCGCCTTCCCACGTAGAAGCCGCGCTCGATCATACCGAGGTGGAACAGGCCACGGGCGGAGGCGCTGACCTTGGCACTGTCGGTGGGGCCGGTTAGCTCACCGTCTGTCAGGTGCAGCATCATCATCGAGCCGTAGCCCGTGATCTGGCCCGCGATGCCATGCTTTGCCAACGTCCCGTTCAGTCGGGTTCGAAGGGCATTGCCGGCCTCGTTCATGGCGATTGCCTTCTCCAGCGTATAGATATCGCGCAGCCCCGCGATGGCGGCAGCCATGGTGAGAACGTTGTTGTTGAAGGTGCCAGCGTGGCTCAGGTGGCCAGGTTTCGACGGGTCGAAATGCTCCATAATCGCCGCCTTACCGCCAAACGCGCCGAAGGTCAGACCACCGCCAACATACTTGCCAAGGCTCATCATATCCGGCGCGACGCCGCAAACGCCCTGGTAACCGCCGGGACCGAGGCGGCTGGTCATTACCTCGTCAAAGATCAGGATGACGCCGCACTCCGCCGTCACTTCCCGCAGGATGTCGCGCTACTCGGTGACCCTCGCCAGGTTGCGCTTGAGCTGCCTTATCTCAGCATCCTTGTCGTCACCGCCGGATGGCTGCGAGAACTTCTTCTTCCACGCATAGAGCGAATACGTGCTCACAACCCAGGCGCCGCGAAACTTCCGCAACCGGATAGCCCCGATCGGTAATCTGAAATACCGCGTCGCGTTTGAAACCGTCGCTGAAATTGGCTTTGCTCATGATGGCCTCCTTGCCTCAAATTCAAGGAAGAAAGCGTCTTAAAATCTATGGGCTATTCATTGGCCTGCTCTACTCTGTCCTTCTGTCAAAGGAATGCACCGTGAGCTGTATTGACGGTCTGCCGGCATCCTTCTTACTCCGGTTTAGAATTTTGGCCGTCTGCTAAGCGCATCGATGGATAGTGATCCACGCGCCATCGGCGCACGTATCCCCCTAGAGCAAAGCAAACCAAGGGAACGATTGTGGAAATCCAGGACGAATATTTGGGAAAACATGCCGCTGTGCTGCAAGTGCTCGCAGACCAGCTTCGAACATTGGAATCGACCGGTACAGTGGGCCCGCTGGAGCAATATTCCGTCGCTCTTGAGAGCGTGGCAGCGTCCCTGATCTGCGAGAGACTAATCCCTCATGAAGCCTTGCCGTGACTCAAGACAGCCGATCCATACGACGTTTCTTTAAGGCATCTCACACAAAGCGCATTGCACTTGGCTTCGTGACCATGGTTTTTGCTGCGCTACCGGCGCATGCCGACCTTCACCCCCTATCGCTATATGGCAAAACGCTCGCCTTCGACGTCCACCGGGACGGCACCTTTGTCGGTAACCACACGGTTTCATTTACCCGGGACGGGGATTCGCTTGTCGTCGAAGCGCAATTTGGCATTGCCGTCAAATTTTTGACGTTTACGGCCTATTCCCTGGATTATTCGTCAAAGGCACGATGGCGTGACGGGAAGCTTTTCTACCTGGAAGCACGGACAGACGACGATGGCGAACTCAGCGTGGTCAAGGCTCGCCGTTCCCTGCAATCGATCAGAGTTACAGCCCCTGACGGGCGTGAGGTCGTAGCGGGCGATATATTCCCGACCAATCACTGGAACGTCGCCGTCACGCGAAGTGCCGAAGTGCTCAATACAATCACCGGGCAGGTAAACAAGGTCCAGATGCGTGACCTGGGGTACGAATTGATCACGGCGGAAGGGATCGAAATCGACGCCCGCCGTTGGGCCTATACCGGAGATCTTCAGAACGAAGTCTGGTATGACGACGAAGGCCGGTGGGTAAAAATGCGGTTCGCCGGCAAGGACGGCTCCTTGATCGAATATGTCTGCACCAAATGTTTGGGCGAAGGCAGCGCGGCGGTAAAACGTTGACTGCAGAGCGGAACGGAACGGTTTGGATCACCGGGGCCGGCAAGGGCATCGGCCGTGCACTGGCGCTCAAATACGCTGCGGCAGGGCGCTCGGTTGCCATTAGCGCTCGTACAGAGGCTGACCTGATCCAGCTTGAAGAGGCAGCAATGCAACTACCTGGCGCCGTGCGCCGCTATCCTTTGGATACGACCGACCAGGAACAGGTACTTTCCGTTCTTGAGGAGATTGAGCGTACGATGGGCCCCATCGACCAGGCGATTTTGAACGCTGGCACCCATATTCCAACGCCACTCGATACATTTACGCCGGAAATCGTTCGCACGCTTTTGGAAACCAATGTCATGGGAACGGTGCACTGCCTATCCGCCTTACTTAAAGGGCGGGACGACCGCCGCGGATGCAAGATCGCCGTCGTCGCATCACTGGCGGGATACAGAGGGCTACCGAAGGCCGCCGCCTATGGGGCATCAAAGGCGGCATTGATCAACATGTGTGAAGCATTGCGGCCTGAGGCCGAAACCTTCGGCATCACGCTCCAACTGGTCAATCCGGGCTTTGTGGAAACGCCACTGACCGATAAAAACGACTTCCCGATGCCATTCCTGATTTCAGCGGAGACGGCGGCGACCTGCATTTATGACGGGCTCAAAAGCGATCGCTTTCAAATCACGTTTCCCTTTCGCTTTGCGCTCATCATGAAGACCCTGCGGCTACTGCCGGACGCTTTGTATTTTCTGATTACCCGAAGGATGTTGTCATGACAACGCAACAATCCGCTGTGGCGTATAAACAATATCTCGAAACGCTTTCGCCCGAGTCGCTCTCAACCCTTGGCGACCATGTCGCGCCGGATGTCTATTTTGCAGACCCGTTCAATGATGTGCATGGTGTTGCCGCGATGCGGCGGATTTTTGATGATATGTTCGAAACCGTCTCAGATATCACATTCAAGGCTGATCGCATGAGCGTGGATGGCGATACTGCCCTCATGGCATGGACCTTCACAGGTAGCCTAAGTGGACGCCCCTTTACCCTGGAAGGCATGAGCCGCATCACCTTCGAGGCCAGCGGTCGGGTCACCGCACATATCGATCACTGGGATTCAGCCACGCAATTTTACATGCGTTTGCCCGTTATTGGTTGGCTGCTTTCATTCGTCCGCCGCCGCGTTGCAACGCATTAAAATCCATCGATATGTTTTTGGCATTATCGCCAAGGATCGCTGGTTTGCTGAAAAACAAAGTAACCTGGCCTAGCTCAATGCCCCATTTGGTAACCCGCGCCCGATTGACAAGGACATTATCCGCCTGGAGAAACATCCAGTCGTCAAAATGGACACGAAGGGTCGTCCCGCCAACTTTCAGATTCATGTCGTAACGCCAGTTCAAGGCATTGCCCATTGCGTCCCCCCTGGCGACCCCAATGACATCATCAGCCCGACCCTGATAATGGTTTTCATCAATTTTCTCTATTGTCCAAACACGGCGGTCCCTTTCACCGTCGCGATAGGCGAAATGTTCGTCCAGAACCAGTGTTCTGCCATTCCATTTACCATCTATATCAACGGTAAACTGCCGCCGCAACGTCCCGAAACGGTCTTCAAAAATTCCCCAGGCCCGCGTCTTCCCGACGAAATACTCTTCCAGCACAAGGCGCGGTGTCGTGTTTTCAAAATCCTTGATATCCATCGCGCCGCATCCCGTCAGAAATACACAAATCAGAAAGTATCCCGGAAGATTTTTTCCCATCGATCAACCTCCATCGCTGGCAAAAGAGCCTCGACCGTTGAGCCGCTTTTGAATTGTGACCACTCGGCGTTCGGTAAGGGCAAAGTTCCAAACCAAAGCAATGGCGACTACCTTGAATACGATGGGTAGCCACGCATAGATCACTTTCAGGGCCGTTTGCCCCGAGTCGGTCACCTCGCCCGGGTCAAAGCCCATGAGTGTTACCAGTGGCAGGCCGACCCCGACGGCAAGCGCCTGGGCAAATTTCGTTGCCATGCTCCACAGCGCGAAAAGAAATCCTGTCCGCCGCGCCCCGTATTTCCAACGATCGTAATCCACGACATCGGCCTGAATCGCCGGAGGCAACGCCAGATCAGCACCCAGAGATGCGCCGGTGACAATGCAAACCAGAAAGAACGCACCAAAGGCACCTGGCTCGATGAACGGAACACAGGCAAACGCGCTGACGGCAAGCAACATCGAAAAACACCATGTCCGGTGCTTGCCGAAATGCCGTGACAGTTTTTGCCATAGGGGGATCGCGAGAACGGCCGCGAGAAAATAGATAAAGATGAACCGCGGTCTGATCGCCGCATCCGCCTCAAGACCGTACTGCAAATAAAGAATGAACAAGGCAGCCGGCAAACCGTTGGCGAAGCCATTGATCACCCAAGCCCCGATGAGCCGGCAGAAGGGTCCGTTTTCCCGCAAACTGGAAAGCTCGGCCTTGAGGTTAAACCTTACATCAGCTTGCGTTGGGCGCGTATCAATCTCGGGCACCTGAAAGACAAGGAACCAAATCACCGGAATGCCGACAAGAACCGTCAGCCACGCAAGCACCGATAAGGCCGTCGCCTGACTGTAACCCAACATGATGACGATTGCGGGCAAGGCACTGGCAGACAGAATACCCAGCAAGGCCGCCATTTCACGCGCCGATGTTATCCGCAGGCGCTGCCGATAGTCCTGTCGCAGCTCTGCCCCCCACGCTGCGTAAGGAATTGCAACCAGGGTCCACCCCAAATAGAGCAGCGTGCACCAGGTTAACAAGTAGAGCCAGCCGACATCGTCCGGCGGTGAGACGATTTGTACAAGGCCGATCGCGGCGATCACAGCACCTATTACAATCAAAGGCTTACGCCGTCCAACGGCCCAGCGGATCGAGTCGCTGAACCGTCCGACAATCGGGTCCGTCACGACATCGAAAAGTCTGGCAGCAAGCAGAATAGCGCCCGTAAGGGCCAGACCCAGGCCGAATGAATCGCCATAAAGCGCTGGTAGATAGATATAAACAGGGATGGTTGGTACGGCTAAAACGAAATTTGGCAACGCATAGGCAAATAACGTCTTACGATCCAGTATCGCTTCCCGCGATGCCGTCACGGCTTGACGAGTGTGTATTGGGCAACATCGATAGCGCCGGCCCGGAAGCCAGCTTCACAATAGGCGAGGTAATAGGTCCAGAGCCGCCGGAAGCGTTCGTCAAAACCCAGGGTGGAGATTTCCGGCCACTGCGCTTGAAATTCCTGATTCCACAGGCGCAGGGTTTCGGCATAGGAATCACCGAAGAAAAGCCTGTCTTCTACGTCGAGCCCCGCATCTCGGGCGGCTTTTTCAAATCGCTCCGGCGACGGCAGCATGCCGCCTGGAAATATGTACTTTTGAATAAAATCCGGTCGGTTGCTGTATGCCTCGAACCGTTCCTCATCGATCGTAATAACCTGAATCCCAGCCTTGCCTCCCGGACGCAAAAGGGACCGTACCTTGTTGAAATAGGTCGCCCAGTTTTCCTGGCCGACCGCTTCGAACATTTCTATGGAGATCACGGCATCGAAGGATCCAACGGCGTCACGATAGTCCAGCAGACGGATGTCCGTCTTGTCGCTTAACCCAGCGCGTTGCAACCGTTCCTGTGCAAACGTTTTCTGTTCACCGGATAACGTCAACCCCAGCACATCGCTGTCATAGTCGCGCGCCGCCGTCTCTGCAAACCCGCCCCAACCACAGCCGATCTCTATGATGCGCGCCCCTGACTTCAGGCCGACAGCACCCGCAAGCCGGTGGTATTTTGCCTGCTGCGCGTCGACAAGGCCTTGCGTCGGGGATTCGAACAGCGCCGACGAATATGACATGGTCTCATCAAGCCAATGGCCATAGAAGTCATTCCCCATGTCATAGTGGAAGGCGATATTTCGCTGGCTCCCCTTACGGGTATTCGCACGGAGAGCATGCTGTATACGATTCCAGACCTTATGGAATCCCATTGTCGAAAACGTATCTTCCAGAGCATCCAGGTTTTCGGCACCGAACCGTAACAAGCCCACCAGATCCGCACTATCCCAATCACCGTCAACATAGGATTCAGCAAGGCCAATATCGCCGCCAAAGGCGAGGCGATTGATTGCGCGATCGCGATAGAATTTCAAACCGGCGTCCAACCCGTCTTCCTGTCCTGCGCGAACCTGTTGATGGCCGTCAGGGAATTCAACAGAGAGCCGGCCGCGCACGATATGCCTCATGAGACGCAACAACAGGCGTTGGCGAAGCGTTCGTGATTTCACCCCTTCGACAGAAGTTGCTTTAGCGGAGATCGTGACATTCTCAAGACTCATGCTGCTTTACCTGTTTTCGTATCGGGGGATGCGGCAGGGATAATGCTCGTGCCAACGGCGGATGCGGCTGGATGATGGCGATATATTGGTAACCCTTTCAGCCACAGGCGAAGGGCTTCCCAATGGATCCCGGCAATGATCTTGAGCATCATCGCCGGATAGCGAGCCAATACGGAGGCTAACACCTTGTTTGAAAGAACGCTTCGGCTGCCGGAAAACAATGCGGCGAACAGGGTGCCGTCCTGGTCTTCCTGTCGAATCGCAATTTTCACGGATTGCGCCGGCGCGACGATTCGAAAATGATAGCTGCAGGTCATCGGGAGGAACGGTGAAACGTAGAAATCCTTGTCGCAGGATTGGCGAATTACCTTGCGTTCCGGTTCGTCCACGGGAATGACATAGGTATGCCGTTCCTTAAACGTGTTGCTCACTTCGTATAAGACAGCTGCCAGGGTCTCATCATGGCGATAGCAGAAATATACGGTCAGCGGATTGAATGCGTATCCCAGGATCCGCGGATAACACAGGATTCGAACGGGTCCCCCATCGGGGTGCAAACCAGCATCTTTGAGCTGTTGTTCGACCCAGTTTCGAAGGGGCGCACCGGAACCGGATCCATGGTCCCTGTCCCAGAAGCTGACCAGTGACCATCTGTTGTAACCGAACAAAGTCAGGCTCTGGTCCAGTTCCGTCAATTCGTCGATATCGAGCAGCAAGGAAAAGACGCGGTAGGTCAGTCGATGACGCCGCGGTCGCTTGCGGTCATGGAAGACCGAACCTTCGTAGATTGCGGATTGAGACTGCATAATTACGCCGCTGCCGAGGCCGCTTGAGGCAGCGATATCCGGTCAGACTCTCCGGCCACGGTCCACGGCCGCCTGACGCCACCGATTGCTTCGGCAACGGCCAGTCCGGACTGCAGCGCATCCTCGTGAAAGCCGTAGCCGAAATAGCTGCCACAGAACCAGGTATTGTGGCGGCCCTGCAATGACCAAAGGTGCTGCTGCGCATTCAGCGCTCCACTGTCGAACAGAGGGTGTTCGTAGGAGAATTCACCCATGATGCGCGCGGCCTCCGGTTCGATATGGGGGTTCAGTGTCACAAACAACGGGGTCGAAGGATCGATGCCCTGCAGCCGGTTCATCCAGTACGTAACGCAGAGTGAAGTTTCGTCGCTCTTCTGCCGCGACTGCAAATAATTCCAACTGGACCAGACCCGCCTGCGTTTGGGCATCAGGCGCATGTCGTTGTGCAGAACGGCACGGTTTTTCGAATACCGGATCGCGCCCAGCCAACGGCGTTCCCGCGTGCTGGCGTCAGCCAACAGACCTAAAGCCTGGTCGGCATGCGACGCTATCACAACATGGTCAAAGCTGCGGCGGTCACCATCATCGCCTATGACAAACACCCCGCCATCGCTGCGATGAATGGATTTCGCTGGCTTGTTGAGGAGGACGCTATTCCGATAATTTTGCGTTAGGCGCTTAACGTATTCCCGGCTACCACCATCGACCGTACGCCATGTCGGCCGGTTAACAATTTCCAGCAGACCGTGGCTGTCGAAGAACCGGATAAAGGCCGCGGCCGGAAAGTCGAGCATTTCAGTTGCGCTAGCGGACCAAATGGCCCCCCCCATTGGCAGCAAGTGATCCTCGATGAACGCTTTTGAATATCCATGCTCTTTCAGATAACGCCCCAGCGACCAATCTCTCGAATGGTTGGACAGGAATTCAGGTGCGTCGCGGTAGAAGCGCTTCACGTCCCTCAACATTGTCCAGAAGCGTGGCCGGAAAAGGTTTCGTCGCTGACCAAGCATGCCATTGATATCGGTTCCCGAATACTCCATCGCACCATCGTCCAGCGACGCCGCGAATGACATTTCGCTATCCTTGGTCGGAACGTCGAGATACTTGAATAGCGCCGTGAGATTTGGATAGTTGCGTTCGTTGTAAACGATGAATCCAGTGTCGACCGGGACCGGGTCTTGCCCACCAGGCACTTCGACCGTGTTCGAATGCCCTCCCAGCCGGCCTTCTCGCTCGTACACCGTGACATTGTGCTTCTGCGACAACAGCCAGGCGGCGCTCATGCCAGCAATGCCGGAACCGATAACTGCGATATCATATATTGGACTGCGATTCATCAAGTGCACCATGAAATAAAGAAATTGGCTGCAGGGACCGTGCAACAATTCATGTATAGAGGTGAATACGCGAATGCCCGGGCGCTGGATCACATTTGCGGACAGACAAAGTATGTTTTTGTGATCCATTCGCCGAGGCCAGCCGTAAGAGGGGTATGTTTGCGCAATCCAGACTACAATCGATTCAAAGTGAGACTGTTCGCGACCCAGCGATTTTCGGCAATCCGGTCGCGCATGTCCGCCCCATTACGACTGGTCGGAACGGAGGCCTCACGTTGAATGACAATTTAGTCGCGGTGGCGAATACTAGAGACCGGGAGGCTTTTGCCGCACTTTTTGGCCATTTCGCCCCTCGTATCAAGGCGTTCATGCTGAAACGTGGTTGCGATTCCGGCACCGCGGAAGAAATTGCGCAGATGACCCTCGTTACAGTTTGGCGGAAAGCCGCACTCTTCAATCCAGAAAAGGCATCCGCCGCGACGTGGGTTTTTACGATCGCCCGAAATTTGCATATCGATACCATTCGCAAGACGAAACGACCCGAGCCGGATCCAACCGACCCGTTTTTCGTACCGACCCCTGACAAACCGGCGGACACGTTGATTGCGGAGCAACAAGATGCCAAAAAACTGAAAAATGCGATCTCGACATTGCCCACCGAACAGCAGGATGTTTTGCGACTGTCGTTTTACGAAGAAAAGTCCCACGGGGAAATCGCCGACCAACTTGGCGTGCCGCTCGGCACAGTGAAATCTCGAATGCGGCTCGCATTCGGCAGAATCCGAAAAGTTATCGGAGACAATGAATGAATATTCAGCATCATATTGGTGACTCGCTGCTCGTCAGCTATGCATCCGGCGGATTGAGCGAGGCCTGGTCGTTATTGGTAGCAACCCATGCCGCCCTGTGCCCCACATGCCGGGACCGTATTGCGGACGCTGAAGCAATCGGCGGTGCCTTCATCGACTCGCTCGAGCCTGAGGCCCTGTCACCCAGCGCTTTCGCGGATGTACTTGGCCAATTGGGTAGTGGAATTGAGATTGAAGCCGCCATTGCCGAAAAACCAGTGGCCATGTCGGATAGGCTCCTTCCCGAACCGCTTTGCAGCTATGTTCTTGATGCCCAGGACGCTGTACTGCCCTGGCGACGACTCGGTTTGGGCGCGTTTCATATACCAATTCCGATGCAGGATGGAACGGCTTCGGCCCGTCTGTTGCGGATACCCGCCGGGCGACCGGTGCCCGAGCACGGGCATGGTGGTCTGGAACTGACGCTCGTGCTATCCGGCGCGTTTACCGACGGTGAAGGGCGGTTTGGGCCCGGCGATGTTGAAGAAGCAGATGAAAGTCTGGTGCACACGCCGCATGCCGTCCCCGGGGAAGACTGTATCTGTCTGGCCGTGACCGACGCCCCCCTGAAATTCAGCAGCCGCATCGTACGCATCATGCAACCGTTACTGAATATCTGATCATCCCTCCGCGATTGACCGCGTCTTCGAGACATTGAAACGAGAAATCAGACAGATGGCATTGACGATACATACCCCACTCAGGGTTTTCTTTGATGGTTCCTGTCCGCTTTGTCACAGGGAAATCGCATTCTATCAGCGCCAGTCAGGCGCCTCGCGTATCGCCTGGGTCGACGTCAGCCAAATGGCCGACGGGGAAATTTCGCCTGGCCTGTCGAACACGCAGGCAATGGCCCGGTTTCACGTGCAAGACGGAAACGGAGAACTCCTGTCCGGCGGCAAAGCCTTTGTCAGGATATGGGCCGTATTACCCCGCTTCCGGCCCCTATCGAAGTTCTTTCGAATACAGCCGTTCTCATGGCTGTTGGATCGCGCCTATAATTTCTTTCTCAAATTCCGGCCATATCTCCAGGCGATGGCCCGAAAAAACCAAACGCAGTGCGAACAAAGGGGTACCTGTAAGGTACGCACCCGCCCATAAACCAGCGGCTGTGAGCGTATAATAACGCCGGGAACCGGCAGCATGGCGCAAGCCACGCCGGTTCCCGGCGGATAATCCCTTAGCGCCCCGTTATGAGGCACACCATACGGACGGTCAGACTTGATCCTCAAGACGGTCATTCGCCAGCGGCGGCGTGGCTGAAAGCGTTGAAATTTCAGCACGTAGTTCCGGGGTCATGTCGATATTCACGCTTTCGAGTGATGGCTTGAGCTGTTCGACATTGCGCGCGCCGATAATCGGACTCGTAATTGCCGCATGCCCCCCGACCCAGGCAACAGCCAGACTCACCGGGTGAACGCCCAATTTTTTAGCCAATGCGGTAAAGGCGATGGCTGTTTCGAAAGTACCCTCTGCGCTGTAACGCTTGGCATACAGATCATTGGCGACCAGACGACCGTCTTTCGGGCGTTCATCTGCAGTGTACTTACCGCTCAAAGCACCACCGCCGACCGGGCTGTAAGAGATGACGCCGACGTTCTCCGACAGCGCCATCGGCAGAATTTCTGTTTCAGCTTGCCGCTTGACGAGCGAGTACATCGGCTGAATGACATCGAAACGGGACCAACCCTGGCGGGCCGAAATACCCAGTGCTTTTGCGACCTGCCATGCCGCATAATTGCTCGCACCGATATACAGAACCTTGCCGGACTGCACGAGATTCTCCAGCGCGCGCAAGCTCTCTTCAAGCGGCAGATTATAATCGAAATGATGCATGAAATAGACATCAATTCGATCCGTGTTCAGGCGCTTGAGGCTTGCTTCAACGGAACTGACAATGTGACGACGACTGGAGCCGACCGCGTTGATGTCTTCTCCCGCAGCTTGAGTGCACTTGGACGTAATGACGAGATCATCACGCTCGCCTGCCATAAGGCGGCCCAGTATTTCTTCCGACTTTCCGCCACTGTAAACGTTTGCACAGTCAAAGAAATTAATGCCGGCGTCTCGACATGCCTTGAACATGCGGCCGGATTCTTCTTCGTTTGCATCGCCGCCATAGGACATGGTGCCGAAACAAAGTTCAGAAACCTTCACACCGGTTGATCCCAGTAGTTTGTATTTCATGAGTTGGTCTCCTTGAAAAGAAAGTGGGTGTCAGGTTTCCTTCGGTGTGCCGTTCTTGACATGCAGGCCTGTTCGGACCCCTGTATTGCCGGCCTCCGCTGTATGCTTATGTGTGACAAGTCCCCGTGAACACTTTGCGCCAGGAGGACGAAACAGACTGTTCATTTTTTGGGAATTCTCGGGAAGATTCGCATCTACCGTTTAAAGTCGTGAGCACCCCATCAACGTAATGATATATATTTTATCATACATTTCATGAAATATATTTCACTAACTCTTTCCATGCGTCAAGGCATATGTATTCTTGTATTCCGATATTTTCTTTATGTGAGGCTTATGTGACGTGATGTCCCCTCCCCTTCACACCGATCCGGACCCTTTAAGCACAGCGACAGGTGTGATGCGCAAGCCGACGCAAACAGACTTGGCATATGCCCGCCTGAAAAGCATGATCATTTCGGGCGAAATCGGGCCGGCGGATCAGATCGACGCAAAAAGGCTGGTCGACGTTCTGGGATTTGGACATACGCCAATCCGTGAGGCACTGCTTCGCCTCAATATGGAAGGCATCGTCATAATTGTGCCAAAGCGTGGCGTACAGATCGTTATGCTTTCCGCTGACGACATCACTGAAATTTATGAAGTGATTTCCGCCGTCGAAATTGAGGCGGTGCGCCTTTTGACATTGTCCAAGCCTTCAAGCGCCGAGCTTCGCCCCCTTGTCGAAGCCAATGACCGGATGATCTCAGCCGCCGCACTGAAGGACCGAAATGAATGGGTCCTGGCTGACGAAGCATTTCACAGGGCCCTACTGGAACTGAACCCCAACCGGCGGCTCTGCAATGTCGGCTTGACCCATCGCGATCTCGCCCAACGGGCGCATTTTGTTGCACTGCGCATGCTGCCATCGAACCAACTTATGAAATCCACACGGCAGCACAAACGGCTCATAAAGCTTATTCGATCCGGCGATGCACTGGCCGCCGTCGAGAGTCATCAGATACAGCGAGACAAAGGGGCAAGCATGCTCATTGGAGTATTGCGCCAACACAGTCTTCAACAGCTTTGAGCATACTGTCGGCAATACGGAAGCCGCATTGTGGGATTTTCGCTATTCGCCGGACAACCGCCCGCGAAAGCTCACCAGACCATTGCGGACCGACTGCGAAAGCGGCGATTTTTTCTCATTGCTCGACCCGTCATGCGCGATGGCTTCGATGACTATTTCATGGAGCTGAACCGATAGCATTGGCCCCTCCTTCTCGTGGCTGACCCGAATCCAGGGCCTGACCTGCTCGGTTGTCAGCTTTCCGATTGCTGCAATCAGAGGATTGCCGCAAAGGTCAAAGATCGTGCGATGAAAGTTAATGTCTGCTTCAGTAACAGCATCCAGGTCGGGATCGGGCATATCGGCGACTTTACGAAGCTGTTCATTTGCGGCACGAATTTGAACCAGATCGTCTGACTTCAGATCATGTGCAATGAGACCGGCGGCGAATTGCTCCACCATCAGTCGCGCTTCAAACAGCTGCTGGTGGGTCGCTGATTCCGTCACAGTCATAAAGCTCATCAGATACCCAATGGCAGTCGTCGCCTGAGGATTCAGGAACGTCCCTATACCGCGACGAATTTCGATTATTCCAATGGCATCAAGGATTTTCATCGCCTCACGAACAGGGGTTCGGCTGACCCCTACGGTCGCCGCGATTTCAGGTTCAGCTGGAAGGCGACCCTCCGCAAACGAATTGTTACTGATACCCTGCTCGACGAAGTCCATCACCTTTTTGACGGCCGTTTTTTGCTCGTTCACTCTTGTGTTTCCTTCGCTCACGACCCGTTATCCATAGCTACATTAGAGCACGGATATTGACAGCCGTTGACGCTCTATATAACCAAAGATAATACATGACATATGACGTCATATGTCATTATAGACTTTATTTTTTAACGCTAAGGGATTTTAGGGGAGGAAAATATGGAACCGGTACAATTTCCAGCACCCCCCTTCTGCATGCCCCCTTCTTGACGTTCCGGCGCAACACGTTTCTCGCGCGCCGGTTTCAGCCCTCCCAAAGATGACCCTGTTGAGCTTGAGCGGAATGGATTTCAGATCATGACCTATCTTGTTTTTGGTGGCCTCGGCCATGTTGGTTCCTGGATTGCCCACGACCTTCTGGAAAGAGGCGAGTCTGTCGCGATTTTCGATGCAGGGGCATCGACTTTCAACATTCAGGACATTGACTATCTGCAGCCCTACCAGAACCGTATTCAGCTTGAGAGTGTTGATATCCTCGATACGCATACGCTGTTTGAACGGATGCGGGCATACGAAGACAACATTGAAGCCGTGATTTTCAGCGTCGCCGTTATTGCCGGCCCGAATTTCGCCAAACGGCCGTTCCGTAACATCGAGATCAACACGGTTGGCATGTTGAACGTGATTGATGTGTGCCGAATTCTCGGCGTACCGAAGTTCATTAACTTGAGCTCCGGCGCGGTTTACGGAAATCACCCTGGCGGCCAGACGGAAGAAACGCCCTACCTGGCGACCGACCTTTACTGCGCCACCAAAATTTCAAACGAAGTCCTCGCGCTTCAATATGGCCAAACCTACGATATCGACGTTCGCAACGCGCGTTTATTCGCCGTCTATGGACCCGGCAAGCTTCCCTCCAGGATGCATCAACTCTATCAGGTCTTGTTTGGTCCATTGGAGGGCCTGAGCGATATCTCAGCCCCGGCCGGCAGCGACCAGTCGATGGACTGGACCCATGTTCGAGATACAGCGCGGGGCGTGATCAATACGCTCGACGCAGAAAATGCGGCCGGTGAATCATTCAATATTTCCTGTGGCGTTGCCATTTGCCACAAAGACATTTTGCACAACGTGACGGATATTATCGGGAAAGAGAGCAACGTAACGATGGGGCCGGGCAAGTTTCTGGACAGAGGCGCGCCGTTGAATATCGATAAGGCACGCCGTGTCCTCGGCTTTAAGCCGCGCTTTGCTGATATTCGCGAGGGTCTAGTCGATTATCATGATTGGCTGCAAAAACAGCCCGGCATGTAACATTCGTAATCCTTGCCGGCGCCGAAAGGTCGTATTTTCTACTAAAGTCATGGCCCGCCATGCGGCTGGGTATGGTCACACAGCGTGTGCCTATTCCGGTCATATTCGGAGATTTCGCTCATGGAAAAAATAGTCGCAGAATACCTGATCGAAACGCCGTTGGCGCCCGAGAAGGTCGCCGAAATTATTGCCGGGGAACAAAGCAGCGGAACATTTGTTCGTGTTCCCTCGGAAACGGACGAATTGCGGGAACGCTCCGCCGCCGAGGTCATGTCGGTCGAGCACCTGGAAGAGGTCGCGACGCCAAGCCTGCACAGTGCGTGGATTGAAACCAAGGGACTTTCCGGCCCGTTCCACAAAGCGCGCATCCGAATTGGGTTTCCGCCTGACAATATCGGCGCCAATCTGCCAACTCTGGCCGCCACCGTGTCCGGTAACCTGTATGACCTGGGCGAGGTGACTGGCCTGCGGCTGGTCAATCTGACATTGCCGGCCGACTATCGGGCCCGGTTCCAGGTTCCGGCAGCGGGGACAACGGGAACACGATTGCGAACGGGTAATCCGAACCAACCGTTCTTTGGGTCCATCATCAAGCCGAATGTCGGCATGCGAACCGAAGAGATTGCGGATCTCGTCGAGAGCCTGTGCGAGGCCGGGGTCGATTTCATCAAGGATGACGAGGTCTGTGCCGACCCCGCCTATGCCCCGCTGTCCGAACGTATTCCCGCAATTATGGCCCGTATCCGTGCCTATCGGGATCGAACCGGGCGCGACGTCATGATGGCTTTCAATATAACCGACGAGACGGATGCCATGCGTCGTCATGCCGACCTGGTGGAGCAAGAAGGCGGAAACACCGTCATGGTCAGCATCAACTGGGTCGGGCTTTCAGCAATGCAGAGCCTGCGCAAGGATACGCCATTGATGCTGCACGCACATAGAAACGGTTTCGGTGGCATGTCCCGACATCCGGCGCTCGGCATGTCGTTCCCGGCGTTTCAGGTGCTCTATCGTCTGGCAGGTATCGATCAAATGCATGTGCATGGAATGGGCGGAAAATTCTGTAATCCGGACGAAGAGGTCATCGAAGCAGCGCGCATTTGCGGAGAACCGCTGATTGAAGGCGGTGTTGATGACCGGGTCCTACCCGTGTTCTCGTCAGGACAATGGGCGGGCACAATATTACCGACCTACGAAGCGGTGGGATCAGCCGATTTCATGTTCCTTGCCGGCGGCGGCATTCTCGCGCATCCAGGCGGACCAGCAGAAGGCGTCGTCAGCCTGCAGCAGGCTTGGGAAGCCGCCGCCCAGGGCATAACACTTGCAGACTATGCAAAATCTCATACGGCACTGGCCGACGCGTTGTCCTTTTTTGGCTCAAGGTAATCCTCATGAGCCCAGCCATTGTATTCTGCGGTGATGACTTTACCGGCGCTTCGGACACCCTGGCGACCCTGACTCGTGCCGGGCAAAAAGCGCGCCTTTTTCTTCGTCCCCCGTCGTTGAGCGAAATTGACGGTCTGGATGCTGTCGGCATCGCCACCGCATTGCGGTCCATGAATCGGGATGACGGGGCCCGGGCAATGGCGCAACTGGCCGCCCCCCTGGCGGCATTGAAGGGCCGTCATTACCACCTGAAGGTTTGTTCAACCTTCGACAGTTCCCCCGACATTGGAAACATCGCCAAAGCCTCGGATATACTGGCGGCGGCGATTGACGCCAAATGGACGGCGATCATTGGTGGCCAACCGTCGCTGGGCCGATACTGCATTTTTGGCAATCTTTTTGCGAATGCAGCCGACGGCAATGTGCATCGTATTGATCGTCACCCCGTCACCAGCGTGCACCCTGTCGCCCCGATGAACGAAGGAGATCTTCGCCGTCATTTGGCCAGGCAGGGCTGGACGAAGATCGGGTTGATTGACCGAACCGTCTATTCCCAAGGGATAGACGCATTGGTCTTGAACCTGAAAACGCGCATCGCCAGTGGCGAAACGCACACACTGTTCGATGCCTCTGACGACGCGGAACTGCAAGTGATTGGGCAGGCACTGGACAGAATTTCCGAAACGACCCGGGTACTCAGCGTCGGTGCAAGCAGCGTTGCCGAAGCCCTGGCCGGAACGGCCAGGGCCGTCGCAAGTCACGCACCCAAATTCGTGGGACCAATCTTCGTTCTGGCGGGAAGTCGATCCTCGCTAACAGCGGCCCAGGTCGAAAACGCTGAGGGATTCGAACGTATCTCTGCCCCCCCGAACCGCTTAATTGGGGCCGAAGCCGCATCTTTGGCAGACGAATGCATGGCGCACCTGCGTTCGGGTGCCAACGTCTTGTTGCAGATATCGGCCGAACGACAAGAAGGAGTCGACGGACAAACCATGGCGACCGCAACGGCCGGTCTGGTTAAAAACGTCGTCAGCGAGGCCGCATCAGGCACTTTACAGATCGGCTTTCTGGCAATCGCAGGCGGAGACACTTCCAGTCTGGCCGTCCAGGCACTCGATATCGACTCCTTGTCGATGATCGTCGACCTGGAACCAGGGGTTCCGCTCATTCGGGCGCATTCCCACGATCCCGGCCTCGATGGACTTCCCCTAATTCTAAAAGGTGGGCAAATGGGTAGCGCAGACCTGTTCACTCAGCTCGCCCGGTCCGGCTCTATACCACCAAGTTTGGGGGATACTTAGCCACGGGGATTTTTGCCATCCATCTTTGGCCTTCTATCAATCCCGCCGCCAACCTTCAATTGCCAAAACAATGATTTCAGTAGCCGCAGCCGCTGTTGATTTCCGCCGCAGACCTGTCGCTGGCGAAGAGGCAATAGACGACGAATGCCTATTTTTTAACCATATTATTTTATTGCGCAAATTTTAGACACACGATAGCTTTGCTGCGTCGCAATGTAGCTTCAACGGTTTGCCCCTTCCCACTGAAGCAGCCTGGAGATCGATCATGAAGACAGGCGAAGTCGCGTATGCTCAAGATTCCATCCAGGAAGATCTATCCCCTTCCCTGAACTCGGTTTTACAGCTGACATTGGCCGACATGCCCTTGGACAATGGTCCGAATATCCTGGGCCTTTTATCTGCAGACGAGTTTCAGCGATTATCCCGGGACGGAAAAAAAACCACTTATGACTCTGGCGACTTTTTCTTCAATCAGGGCGATCCGCATAACGGCATACATTTCATCACGGCCGGAAAAGTCCGATCATATTATACATCCCCAAATGGTCGGGAGATGACACTCGCGTACTGGCCAAAGGGGCACTTCGTCGGTGCGCCGCAAATTCTGGGTGGCGGTGAGCATATGTGGTCCTCGGTTGCGGTCGAACCGTCATCCGGGCTCTGGATTCCCGGCGAAAAACTGAAGCAACTGATACATCAAATGCCAAATCTCGCGATCGCCGTCATCGAAGGACTCGTCTACAAGAGCATGTGCTATACGGCACTGTTACAGATCGTCGGTACGCAATCAAAAACGAGCCGTCTCTGCCAGCTTCTCCTGACGCTCGCGGCATCGAGTACCGAACGACCGAATGTCGCGCGCCTGCGTCAAAAGTTCACGCAAAAGGAATTGGCCAATATGGTCGGCGCAACGCGCCAGGCCATTTCGACATCCCTGGACAAGCTTGAAAAGAAAAACCTGATCACACGCACAGCAGACGAAATCCATATTCTCGACATGCAGGGACTTCGCCAGCTTTGCGACTGACCCGCGTCGAAACATATCGGCCTTACGCCGTAAAACGCATGCCCCTCACAGGCAAATAATTGCTGTAGGCTCTCATCAGGCGGGCACATACTGGCATCTTACTTCCGGTTTCGAATTCACACTGGAAAGGTGCAACCCGGTTGGAGAATTCCCGCATGTCCCGCCCCGATCTCGACTTCGTCTCGCTACGAAGCGCCTATGCCAACGGCACAACTTCGCCTCTTTCCATTATCGAAGAAATCCTGTCGGATATCGCCAGCCGTGGGGATGACGGCGTGTGGATTCACCGGCTTGACGATGACGTCGTTCGACAGCGTGCAGCCTTCCTGGTTGGCCTTTCCGCCACGGAAAGAGCGGCATTGCCGCTCTACGGCCTGCCCTTCAGTGTGAAGGACTGCATCGATATCGCCGGACTGCCGACGACAGCGGCATGCCCGGACTACCGATACATTGCACAAAAAACCAACCTCGCGGTTCAAAAGGCGCTGGATGCCGGTGCAATTCTTCTTGGAAAAACCAATATGGATCAATTTGCAACGGGCGTTGTGGGCGTTCGAACGCCATACGGCGTTGCGCGCAATCCATTCGATCCAAATGTCATTCCAGGTGGTTCGAGTTCCGGTGCGGCCGTAAGCGTATCCGCTGGATTGTGCAGCTTTGCGTTTGGGACCGATACCGGTGGATCAGGGCGCGTGCCGGCAAGCTACAACAATGTCGTTGGCCTGAAACCAACGCTCGGCGCTTTCAGCCGCACAGATATGGTCAATGCGAGCCGTTCATTCGATACAGTATCGGTCTATTCGTTGACGGCGGAGGACGCTCTTGAAGTCTTTCAATCCTGCAACGGTGTTGACCCCAGCGATCCCTTTGGTCGCACCTTGCCGAAAACGAGGCGACAAAACCCTGGCACCGGACCATTACGGATCGCCGTACCTTCGGAATCTTCTCGTGAATTTTTCGGCAATGCCGACGCGGAAGCGCTGTTTGAAGAAGGATTGCGCGTTCTGGAAACGAGCGGTCACCACCTGATTGATATTGATTTCACGGTATTTGCGGAAACCGGCCGCATGATGTTCGAAGACGCCTGGCTCGCCGAGCGATATTCGGAAGTAGGAGAATTCATCGAAAAGAACCCGGACTCAGTCGATGAAACCGTCCGAAAGGTTATACTGGGGTCTTCCCGTTTCACCGCCGTCGACGCCTATGAATCCCTATACAAACTCAAGAAGAATGTTCACGCAATTCACCAGGCCCTGTCCGATACAGACATATTGGTCGTACCAACGGTGGGCACCGTCTACACAATCGACGACGTGCGCGCCGATCCCCTAAGGACCAACGCAACCAACGGACATTATACGAACTTCGTCAACATGGCTGACCTGGCCGCCGTCGCTGTGCCGAACGGCTTCCTGCCAACGGGCATCCCGATGGGCGTCACATTCGTCGGGCCGGCATTCAGCGAGCCATTACTTGTGGAAACCGCCGCATCGTTTCACCGCACGCGGGTCGAAACACTTGGCGCTACAGGCATCCCGCATCCCGTGCTCGAACCAGCTTAACCTGCACGTCGAAGTTTCTGTGTAAACAATACAAAATTTAACAGACTGCAACGCGCTGTCATCTCGCTACCGCGTCTGCTGTTCGAAAGCCCGCAGACTTTCCGTCCGGATCAGGTCCATGCATTGCCGTTTCAACGCGACAAACGATGCATCCAGGGTCATTTCAGCGGCACGGGGCCGTGGCAGGTCGACCGTGATTTCACGAAGAATCCGGCCGGGACTGGCACTCATGACAATGATCCGGTCTGCGAGAAATATTGCTTCATCGATGTCATGCGTCACAAAGACAACGGTGGGGCGGATTTCGCTCCAGATCTTCAACAGGCTTTCCTGCATCATCAGCCGCGTCTGCGCATCCAGCGCGCCAAATGGCTCGTCCATCAGCAGAACGCTCGGTGTATTTGCAAGCGCCCTGGCAATAGCGGTGCGTTGCTGCATGCCGCCCGAAAGGGTTTGCGGGCGGCTGTCGGCAAAGGCGGAAAGCCCCACCATTTCAAGTAACCCGTCAGCTATGCTGTTGGCTTCAGCATTGCTCTTGTTGTGCATTCGGGGACCGTGCGCCACGTTTGCCCGAACGTTCTTCCAGGGAAACAGGGTCGGCTGCTGAAACACCATACCGCGGTCCGCGCCGGGCCCTTCGATGGCGATACCGTCAAGCGAAACGGTGCCCTCTGTCGGGAACTCAAACCCCGCTATCGCGTTCATTACGGTTGATTTCCCACAGCCGGAAGGTCCGACAATGCACAGGAATTCGCCGGATTCAATATCCACCGAGACACGGTCAACGGCAATAAATGCATCTTCCCGCTCACCGAATATGACACTCATGTCCCGGATTGAAATATGTCCTTTGGTGCCCTGCTTCTGTTGTAAATCACGGCTAATCATCACTGCCACCAGACAATGCGGTTCGCAAAGACAGAGAACAGTTTGTCGGCGGCCGACGCGATGACACCAAGCATGACAAGGCCGCCCATCATCTGTCCCATCTGCAGGTTCTGCTGTGCGATATCGATCCGGTATGCCAACCCGGCAAAGGTACCGGCGAGTTCCGCCGCAACCAGCGTATAGAACGAGATACCGACCGAGGTTCGAAGACCAACAAAAATATATGGCAATGACCCTGGCAGAAGCACTTCACGCAACATTCGGTGTTCCGGTGTCCCAAGGGTGCGCGCGGCGCGGATCAGTTTTTCATCAACACGCTGGACACCCAAATGAGCCGCTATCCAGACGGTAAAGAAGACCCCCCAGAAAACCAGAAAATATTTCCCGAGTTCGCCAAGGCCAAACCAAAGAATTACAATCGGCACGAAGGCAATTGGTGGTATGGGGCGCAGCAGTTGAAAGATGGGGCCAAGCAGGTTGGCTGCGAAGACATATCGCCCCGTCAGAACGCCGATGAGAATGCCGCAACTCGCACCACTGACAAAACCAACGACGACACGCGACAGGCTCATGCCAAAATCGGTCAACAACTGGCCGCTGCTAAGCCAGTCCACCAAAGCAATGCCAACCGTACTCGGAGGTGGAAAAAGGATGACGTTGACGATTTCGGAGCGTGAAAGGATTTCCCAGCTTCCCAGGAACAGGGGAACCGAAAGAGCCAGGACAAAGCGGTTTAAACGCTCCATCCGGCCTTTCGGTTGCCGTCCTGCCGCCGTCACACGCCTGGTTTCGCGACGATCAGGCATGGTGCGCTCAGTACCCCCCAAGCGTTACACGCTCAGGCGCGATTTCACGCAGCGGTTCGGGAAAGATCACTTTTGAGAAATCGGGCATCGTCGCCCCTGGCGGATGATTGCCGGAATCGAGCCGCCACGCGGCATGCGCTGTCAGGACATCAATCTGCCGCTGATCAAGCACGACGTTGTAGACATAATCGTCCCAGAGTGATGCCAGAGTGTCACGCTTCATGCCCACGACAGTCGATATCGTCGTAATCGCTTCTTCCCGATTACTTTTCATCCAGGCCTCTGCTTCGAGCATCGCCGAAAGGAAAGCCCGAACCAGCTTTGGATTTTCCTTCAGATAATCCTGCATGACGACAATATTGAAGGTTTCAGAATAAACGCCGGCTGTATCGATCTGATATACCTTGTCACCCAACGCTTTCTTGCCGTTCGCAATATGGGGCTCCCAGGTATTGTAGGCATCGATATCGCCTGAAGAGAGGGCCGGTAACATGTCCTGGGGTCGAAGATTGGTGAGCACGACGTCGTCTTTGGTGAGGCCCGCCTTCTTCAGCAGAGCCATGGTATAGACTTCACTGCCCGTGCCGGCCGTAAAAGCAAGCTTCTTGCCTTTCAACTCAGCTGCGGTCTTGATGCCCGCGCCGGTTCGCGTCAGCGTTTTCAGGTCGGAGTATTCCATCCGTGCCAGGAATGCGATGGGTTGCTTCGACATGGCCGCCGCTGTCGTGGGTGCTTCGGCGGTTGTCGCTATTTCCGCAGCACCACCGAGAACGGCATTCAAGCTTTGTTTGCCGGAGGTAAAGTTACTGACGGTTATGTCCAGGCCATTTGTTTCAAAGAAGCCCTTCGCCTTTGCGATAATCGTGACGCCGGAGATCGGCGACAGGTTCTGGGCAAGGGTGGCTTCAAATTCTGCAGCGCTAACCGGCAAGCTGCCCGCGCCGGCAAGCATCGCTGTGGCAAGACCACTGGCAAGTATCCTACGTAAATACATGGTTTCTCCTGTCTGTATCTCTATCGCCTGAAGACGAAGAGCGGTCCGTTCGGACGCTTCCAAAAGATCATGTCCGGTGAAAGGTAACGCCGTCGAAAATCGGCGAAACAGGCACCGGATATGAAGGAGCAAGCAATATGCTGCATTGCAATGTAAGGGCATTGTTGCGCTGCGGCATGGTGCGTAGGAAGCAAATATTTGCGCAGCCGAAACTAAACCTGACGACGCCGCATCAAGCTTCACCGCATCGAACGGTATCGGTCGGAATACCGCTCTATGCGGCATGACGGCGCGACGGTTTCGCGCGCGCAGCATGCCACCCGCTATTTTGTCGATACAGGGTCCCGGGACGGGTTCTTGCGGTCGTCAGGGGCGAGAACGACAATACTTGTCGGCTCGACAATTATTGCACCGCTTTCTTCCAGCTTCTGAAGGGCGATTCCGACGGCTTGCCGCGTCGCCCCGATCATATGCGCCAGCTTGGCCTGCTTGATCGCCCCCACACGGACAAAACCATCAACAGATGGCGTCGCATTCCTTGCCAGTTCTGAAAGCAACAAAGCAAGCCGCTCGGTCGTCGTATGCGTCGCAAGCGTCTGTGCAAGCTTGGAATAGCGGTCACCCTTGAAGCCGAGGCATTCAATCAGTGCCAGAGCGAACGGGGAACGTTCAGACACAAAAGCCCGAAGACTATCGTGATCAAGATGAAGCGCTTCGACAGTCCCCAAGGCACGTGCGGCCCAGGCATGTTGATGATCGCCAAACACGTAGGGACCGCCAACGAAGTCGCCAACCTCCCATGTTGCCAATATCAGGCTGCGCCCCATTTCAGTTTCATAAAGGCTTTCAACGATGCCGCTCGTGATGATGTGAATACCGTTTGCCTTGTCGCCCTGCCGGATCAGATATTCGGCATTCTCGTATTCACGCTTTACGCCCCGCTGGAAGGTTTCCGCTTTCACCTCAGGGGCAACGATATCGAACAGATGCCTGCCGTCATTGTGTCGCGCCATTGTCCTCGCCCGACACGTCGCATATGGGTCGCCATTGTGGAGCGATTGCGGGGCGACTCGGGCATCCAAATTCGTCATCGACTTGCAACTGTCACGTTACGGGATCGGCAGTCAGCGGCGAACCAAACACCCATTATTCTTGCCTCCACAATAAAGAGTATCCGCCAGGGTGGCATGCCCCGGCGGATACCTTGGTTCAGGCTCGTTCTATTTAAGAACAGCTTCCAGATAGGACGGGCGCATGAAGTCTGCATAATCTTCACGACTAAGCTGCTTGGGCAGACGGTCCTGCTCCACCAAGAAAGACGAGGTAGACAGCAGGGTTTCGACGAATCCCGACTGGGCCTTCGTCTTGGAAGTGCCGAGGTATTGGCCCGTGAGTTGCTCGCTGCAAGGTACCATTTCCGTACCTTTCATCATGCGGGTTGCATCTTCCAGGGACAATTCCAGTTCCTTGGCAATTATTGCCGCGGTTTTCGTCGGGTTATTGAGCCAGTAGTCGATCCCGGCGCATTCGGCTTTGACAAATTTCTCCACATAATCCGGGTGCTTTTCAGCGAATTCGTTCATGACGACACCAACATCCCAGGTGGGATAGCCACGCGATGCCATTATGCCCGAGGTCATGAAGATATTTCCGCCGTCTTTAACAGCCTTATTCAGGTTCGGTTCCCAGAACCAGGCTGCATCGATATCACCCCGAGACCATGCAAGAGCGATATCATTGGGGCGAAGGTCGAGAATTTTCATGGAAGCCGGGTCGATACCTTCATCGGCAAGCGCTTTCAGCAGCAGATAATGTGTCGTGGAACCAAACGGCGCCGCCAGGGTTTTACCAGCCAGGTCCTTGAAGGATTTGATATTGGCTGACGTCCGAACGGCCATTGCCTCGACATAATCGAGCATGTTGAGAACCATGATGCCCTTCATGGGAAGACCGCGGGTAACGCCAATGGCTGTCGGTGGATTGCCGAGACCGCCGAAATCGACCTGATCGGCCGCGATTGCCCGCAGCATGTCGCCGCCGCCGCCGACCTTGATATATTTGACTTCGACCCCGGGCATTTCCTTCTGGACCAGGCCAAGTGACTTGGTAACCAGTTGTGCATTGACCAGGTTCAGATAGCCGACGGTGACCGTTTTGGGTGCCTCGGCCATAGCCGCCGAAGATAGCCCAACCGTGATGGCGGTTGCCGCTAATGTGCGCAGTACTTTCTTCATTTTCTCTCTCCTAGGTGTTGATAATGGTTTTCGATATTTCCAGCATTCGGTGATGTGGTGCTTTGAGGTTCAGGAATTGCCATGGCGCGTCCACGGCATGATCAGGCCGCCGGCAAACCGCATTGCGGCATCAAGCAACACGCCAGTCAGCCCCAGTACGATCAGCCCCATGATCACGACATCGCTCAAAAGAAACTTGGCGGCATCCCAGATCATCCAACCGATACCCGCGGTTGCCGCCACGATTTCAGCGGCAACGAGAACCGTGTATGTGAAGCCAAGCGAAATTCGCATGCCTGTCAGGATGATCGGCCCCGCACCGGGCAGGTAAACCTGAAACAACAATTGGCGGCGTGATGCACCAAGGGACCGGGCCGCGCGAATATAGATCGGATCGATATTGGTAACCGCCTGGATCGTAGCGATGATGATCCCGGGAAGACCGGCCAGGAAAAGCAAGGCGAGCTTGGACTCCTCGCCGATACCCAGCCACATGACCAAAAGCGTATAGAGACCCAGCGGGGGCAACGGACGGTAAAATTCGATGAAGGGATTGAAGATTGCCTTCGCCGACCGCGATACCGCCATCGCCACGCCCAGGGGAATCCCGACAAGGCATGCCAGAATAAAGCCAGCCATGATCCGGGAAAGGCTGACGCCGACATGCTCCAACAGAGTCGCGCCCTGATATCCCTTCGTCGCAACTTTGATAAACGAATCGAATACAGCGACCGGCCCTGGCAGGAACAGTTCATTGGCTAGTCCTGTTTCGGTCACCACCACCCATGCAATGAACATGACCGCAACCGACCCGCTACTGAGCAACGCAACATGTGACGGTGCCTTCAGCCAGGAAGGCCGCTGGAACCGAACGGAAGCGACATCGGTGCTTTGCATGTCCTTCATGTGACGCTCATGACCTGACACCGAGAATATCCATGATCGTCAGCGCGAAAATCTTGGTTGCGGCGACAGATTTCGAAACCGAAATGCTTTCGTTAACCGGCGCCCATCCATCTTCTCCTGGCCCGAACGTGACGGCATTCATTCCGGCCTCGCGGAACCGGATCGTATCGTTGAAAGCATTCTTCCGATTGATCTTCGGCTCATCGCCAAGAAGCTGACGGTACGCCTTGCGAATTGACACGCAGGGTTGTTCATCGGCGCCCACCGCGTCGGTCGCTTCGACAAACAGCGAGCCAGGAACCTGACGCGCGTAAAATGAGACGGAGTTTCGATTGCCCAGTACCCCCGCGACCGCACCTTCGATATCGGCAAGCACAGAGGCCAAAGTCATACCTGGAACGATGCCGACAACGGCGAGCGTCAGGGTGCAATCATCCGGAGAAAATTGCATCTCGCCCGGTAAACCGCCTCGAATCCGTACCACGGACAAGCAGGGAGGCGTGTGCCCCATCAACTCCGTGGCTTCATGGGTAAAGGACAGGGTGTTGAGTGTCGGGATAATATCTGCGGCCAGGGAGACGGCATTAAC
>Ga0222651_1000396_pt1 | contig 28474 bp, 20 predicted proteins | sample AntAcemetagen369_FD_179855 | JGI IMG/M metagenome (GOLD analysis project Ga0222651, IMG submission 179855) | Saline water microbial communities from Ace Lake, Antarctica - #369 | ecosystem: Environmental > Aquatic > Non-marine Saline and Alkaline > Saline | place: Antarctica: Ace Lake...
AAATAGCTCATCCTTTTTTTCAAGTTGGCAGTATGTACATCAAATTAGCTCACCCCTTTGCTCCATTTCCATTACAGAAACTTCATCACTACTACGGATAAGTCCGCCCCTATGCCAAGCATCGCTATTATGCCTCTAGTTTGAGCTATTATGCATTTCACTTTGCATCCTGGCACAGGTTCCCGAGTTCCGTAAACAAGCCCAAATAATGATCCCCGAAAATACGGGGCAGGCTATGCCTCCTAAATGATCCTGAAACATCGGGACCGCCCAGCCAATAAACAGGTGACCGCTGGACTTATAATGTTTGTCATACTTCAAACACTCCTGCCGGTCAGGCAGGTTTGACAGAATGTTGCACTTTCTCCGCCTGCCCCGTTTTTTTCGGGGACACTTCTTCAGCCGTTCATTTGCATTCATCTCCATTATCCATACCTGACCACGCTCATGACGCAGCCTTTTCCATAACGCTCAATACCTTGGCTCTTTACCAAAGCACCTTATGGTGGTTTGATGCTCCCCCCTGCAGGACAACACTGGTGGGTCGGTCCCACCATCTTATAAACAGTTGCGTAACGACTTTAAGCCGTTCGTTACTCTCGGCACACGTATGAAGCGTGGCATCCCGTCAAGGTGCTTTGATTTCATATATATTGTTCTGCACTAACTTCTATTTACTTATACGATTTACTGGATTTCAATGTATTTAATTATTTATAACTAGGATGACTAATCGAAGGCTAAGTTATCGTTAAAAAAATCTTTCATGACGCTTATAAAAATATTTGACCAAATAGACGCGTCCTTATTGTGAACGAAAGGCAGATACCCTCCGTTTGGAATAATCCATAAGAATGAATTCGGAATACTATTAAATTCATTCACGGGAATATCAATTGGAAAAAAAGGATCTCTATCGCCGTGGATATTTAATGTGGGACATTTGATGGTCGACAGATAGGGAGATGTAAAATCCATATCCTCATAAGTGGAATTCACTTCTCTGAAAAGCCTTAAAACCTCCCTTGCTTGTTCCTCTCCTCCTGGTTGATGATAAAGTAGCGCTTGCCTCCATCCATCATTTATAGTTCCAATAAGTAGCATTTGTGCCAATATTCCTTCCTTCCGGAGGGAAATGTGTCACGGCACCAATTAAGATCTTGGCTTCTATCCGTGTGGTATCCATGGTGGCCATATGTAATAAAGTCATACCACCAGCGCTTGTTCCAATTGCTCTAAAGCTTTCAATGTCTAAAGCATCCATAAGACCAAACATATCTAGAGCTGACTCATGATGACGAAAAACATCAGATGGGTTGGTTGAGAGGCCGTGTCCTCTTAAATCAGGAATTATGTATTGATACATTTCAGGAAATTCGTTTACCCAGGGCAACCACATTTTATGGCTTGCGGTAAAATTATGCAGTAACAATATTGGCTCACCTTCTCCATAGGTCAGATAGTGAATTTTTACTCCATTTACTTCTTCAAAGTTTTCTTCCTGACAATATACAATCAATGATACGCCAAGTAAAAGAAGTGTAAGTATTCCTTTCATAATTGACAATACTAGAGTTTTGAATTTGATTTTTTTGCTTGTGCAGAATGTAGAAATATACGTACCAGTACTTATATTTCTACTTTGCTTCTATCACTAAACTATTGGGTTTTTGATAGTTTTAAAACCAAGCTTAAACCATTGAGGTTGGTTTATTAATAAACTAATATACAGATATTTATCTAATTATTTCCCTGTTTTTTATTTTTTATATAAGGGATCTATTAAATAAAGCTACCTTTGACTATCCAAGGCCTGTGTTTTTCAAAAGCTCAAATCCATTTTAATTAAATAGTTATTGGCAACTGATATTTCGATCCAGTTAGGTTCCAAATAAAAAATAATCAAGCGATAGAAAAGTTTTATTTAATCCCTCTTAATAGGCAATAGAATGGAACTGAGCAGTAGTAAATCTATACCTCCACCTGTCCTATATTAACTTCACTATGATACTTTCCCTATGTTATCGCATCCGGGTAGAAGTTACTTATTATTCCCCCAAAGCCGCCCGAATCGCAGGCTGAGCGGAGCCGAAGCCCACGTTTCTAAATTGTAACTGGTTAGTCATTGGTAATGGAATTGCAAATTTCATGGGATCGGAAGGTGTAATCGCAATTTACACCTAGAAGAGGCCAAACTGGTGGCTGAGCGGAGCCGAAGCCTAACTAGGACAAAAATACCCCATATCAAATGATATGCTTAGCGAATCCTATTTTCATCCTTGAGATATATAAGTGGTTTAGTGATTACTCCCAAGTAGGGACTCTCATTTGATTTTACCAATGCCTCCATTAGTTCTGATTCGCTATATTCACCTAACTTCAATTCCGGATTGTGTATTAATTTTACGGGTTTGTATTTTACGAGCTGTGATGGACCGGCATGAACCTGCAATGCCAAAAATCCCTCTAATTCTCCAGTGGGATCTTGATAGGCTACAGATAAAGTACCATTGATAACGGTCCAGATATTATGGCCAATAGCTAGAATTTCATAGGTATTCCATTCGTTCTTTTTAACTGCTGCCTCACCTTTTCCTTCCCAGTGCAATTTTTCTCTCCCACTTTCATGGTACAACCTCCCCCACACACCTTGACCAATATCCGCCTGGTATCCCAATGCTTCTTCTCCCTTCTTTTGTGATCGAAACTGAATGCCGGCATTGGTGGTATTTGGAACCATTTTTACCAGCACTTTTAAATAAAAATCTTTCACTTTTTCTTCGTGCCAAATAAATTGATTGTGGTCTATTTGGTCTTTGCCCACACCCCCTACTATTGAACTGTCGTATACAGACCAATAGCTCATATCAGACGAGCTCCAATTGCTTAAGTCATCACCATTAAATAAAGACACTTCTTCCTGTAGGTCGTTTTGTCTACAAGAATTTAAAACAATAACAAAAAGGAAAACACCTATTGAACCAAGCAAGCGAAGCGTAACTTTTACCATAATTAATGAATTGTTTAAAGCCAATTTCACGGAATGAAAAGCCACCTTATCCCCCTCTAGCTGCAGTAAGGACATTGGGTGGCGACTGCGTTTGTTTTACCTTACAACTAGGCCCAAGCCTAAAACAGTCCTGATGACTGTTTTAGGCTTGACTTATCAGCCATCATTTCCAATTTATAATTGGAAGATACGGTAAAATAACCAATAATCCACGGCCTGACATAGGCTGAGCAGAGCCGAAGCCCACGTGTCATAATTAAATCCGGTTCGCTAATGATATTGGAGGTATAAATTCCGTGGAATAGAAAGGTTTAATTCCATAGGATTGAAAGATGTTGTTGCAAATTACATCTAGATGGAGGTAGAAACGAGCGTTTAAAAAAGATTTTTAGGGAGTATAGGATGCTTGGATGAAAACCCAAACCTAGTGGGGGTGGTGTTTAAAAAGCAGCCACTTAATCTCCTCAGCCTTTTTGGATTTCTCAGGGGCAAAGTGGGTATATATATATGGAAATTACAAATTTATTGGGTCAGGAAGGCATAGTTGCAATGCTTATACAGGGTCTAAAATTATTCTTGTTACAATAAATGTCACCAATTGTTTTTTCTTTACACGAAATAAAATTACGGCTGAGGTTAAAACAAAATACATACCGAGTTACGACACATTATTGGGAAATGAGTAGGCCTATGTTAGACCTATCACCCTCTCAGAATTACGTAAAAAAAATGCATGTAAACATATATATTAAATGTGTATTTCCCTTTTCTACTTGGGTTTTTGGATTTTCATTATTAATTTAACCTGAACAAATAAATAAATATGAACACTTAAACATTATGTATGATTAATTTTAAAAAAATATTTTATTTGCCTGTTTTAATTCTTTTGTCTTCAGTATTTTTATCAGGATGTTTATCTGGGGGAGATGATGAACCCGGAGGGTGTAATAGCCTTAGCTGGGCAACTGATCTTGGTGATGAACTTACCGCCCTATCATCCGCTGCTACCACTTTTTCCCAAAACCAAACCGAAGCCAATTGTAACAAATACCGCCAAGCCCTAAGGGGTTATGTAAACGCACTGCGACCTTATGGGGATTGTCAGGGTTTATCTGGCCAGAGCAGGTCTGATTGGCAGAAACTGTTAGATGATTATGAGGAAGATTTAGAAAAATCGGATTGCGATAATTTTTAATAAATTAAGCTGCATTACTGAACATTAATGGATTTGATCCAAAAGATAAATGCCTCTTATGATTTATTGCGATTTGGTTGATCATTAAAAACCTCTAGAGACATTTTTGAATCAAAAAGGTATTGACTTGTCCTAAAATAGGTTGTTTTCAATCCCAAAAAAATGATTTAATCAATTTTGGCGTAATTCTTTTGGGTCGAATCCTTTTTTTAATTTTATTTGGCCCAATATTTCCTTTCTCATCAAACCTCTACATCAATTACAAATTCCATGAGATAGAAAGGTGTAATTGCAAATTACACCTAAACGGGGCTTCAAATCGCACATAATGACCTCTTGAATTCCTGAATCATACTGTCCAGAGAAACCGTGTTTTTATTTATGCACTTAAATATCAATTAATGGTAGTAAAGGTCAATCAGGAGTTGCTGAACCGCATCCACCAAAAGTTCTCCCCCTCCAGGGGAAAAGCGGGCACTATTTACTTCGTAACCACCCTCCAAAAAAGCTTTTCTATCCGGAACATAGCTGAGGTTTCCATTTCCGGATTGTTCACAAACAATGGTGTTGGTGAATGGTGATTTAAGCCTTATTGCCAAACTCAGTTCCACAAAAGCATCGCCCGGAAAGCCAACCAATGCAAGCTCATCACCCAAGCCCATGACCTGTACTTCACTTACAATCGCATTGCCATCCTTTGTCAAAGGAACTGTTGTGGTATACTTTTGTCTGGCTTCCTCTCCACTATTACCTTTCTTTAAATCAAGAATTCTCCATGCTTCCACTACATCTGCGAAGTTTGGTGGGGCCGATTTACCAAACCTGTCCAATATTTCCTCTGCCCATAACACTTTCTGTTGCGCTATATTGGGTATGGGTAATGCTACTTCCATTTTGGCAACCTGTAGGGAATTGATATCAAGCGGACTTAGTGAGGAAAGGGCTTTAAGTACACCTGCTGCCAAAATAGTTCCAATGCGTGCGGATTCTTCGTATTGACCTAGGGATGAATTGTTTTGCACATCAATATGGTTGATATTTCCGGAATTACCGTTGGTATATACCGTTACCAATTCCTCTCCATACGCTTTTTCCATTAATTGAGAGACAACTCCTGGAAAATCAGCAGAAAATTGGTTTCCCCCCACGATCGCCGGATGTAAGGCGAAATTCACCAATACCGCCAACGGGCGATCATCCATTGTCTCAAAAAACAAAACCGATCCCTTTGGATCTACAGGCCCCATTGCGCGTTTGATGAGAGGGTTTAACCGCCCCGGATTGGTCCTAAAGCTGCCATCCTTCATTAAAAACCGGCGGTTAAAATTGACTTTCTCTTCATGAAAAGTTCCGATGGAGGTCTTTGCAGGCTGTAGGGAAGCTTCTGCCATTTGAATGGCGTTTAACAATTTTTCCGGAAGTTGTTTTAGGTACTCTAGGCTCTTTTTTTCGGCTTCCCCTCCTATGGCTTTCAAAAATCGTGGATTCATCTGTGGTCCTGCATGGCAATGGGTAGCCGTCAAAATAACGTTCTCCATGGGGATTTCTGTTTTATTGGCTATTAATTCCCTTGTTTGAACCACTATCCCATAAGGTATGCTTATAAGGTCTAAAGCAAGGAATGCACCCTTAACCCCTCCGACATCAAAAACCAAAGCTTTTGCAAAAAGATCATCGTGGACACCTTCTGATATACTGAGCCCATAGGAATTCCCCATCACACTGCCAACAGGGGGAGTAATCTTCAAAGAAGCAGCTCCTACTTGTAAGGGTGTTCCAACTCCCAATGGCTTTTGATGGAAGGCAGTATTGGCTTGCAAAGCAAAGCTGCTAAGAAGCAGGAATCCAAGGGAACACAAGCATTGTTTACTGTACTGGTTTACTCCAAGTAATATGAAAACCGATGATTTCCTGAGTACGTACTTAGAAATTAATGTAGGAAAAATCAATTTACCCATGTTATAAATAATTTAAAATTTTCACTCTTTTCAGATTTACTAAACGTTGAAGGACAAAGAAATGATTGTCTTAAAGGCGCTGAAATATCCATGCGCGGTGACTGGTAACAACTCGCAATTACCCATAGTCATTGCCGTTTTATAATTGGAATATACGTTAAAATCACCAACAATCAACGGCTAAAAGTTTTTGGAACAGAACTGATGAATAAGCAAAACCAAACCGATGACTGAATTGAGCCGAACCTATGACTAAGCGAAACCGTACCGGTGGCTGAGCGGAGCCGAAGCCATTGATTGACCTACCTATAGCTACTTGGGAAGTAAGTGAATTTCCTTCTTAATCCAACTACTTGGATTATAATTATAAAAAAACCCAAAGGACAAATTTTAAGGTGTGTCTACGTGGACAGGAACAAAAACTTTAAACTTTTCTATAAAGGTTTGAAAAGCTTTGGTAAATTACTTTTTCAGAGATGAATTATCAAACCCAAAACTTACGATATAATTAATTTGGCACTTTCATGGAGAAAAAACCTAATCCCCGTAGAAAATTTTTGAAGGCAGCAGCGCTGACTTCCGGTATCTCCTCCATGGGTATACTGGCAGTCAATAGTCAACCGCTTCCCTACTCAAGCATTCCAGAAAAACTGACTAGGGAAGTCTGGGTAGCCGGCATTTCGCAGGAAGATATTTTTGTAGATACGGCTGAGGACATGTTTGATCGGATTTTTGCATTAATGGATAAGGTGTTGGTGAACCAACCTGACATTATTTGCTTACCAGAGGTTTTTCATACTGCAAACATTGCTAAAAAATACACCCTCCCAGAGAAGTTAGCCCTTTCCAATTCCGTATTGCATAGGATGGCTTCTTTTGCCAAAAAGAACCGTTGTTATCTAGTGGTTGCGGTAAATACGGAGGAGAACGGCAGGATATTTAATTCAGCCGTCTTATTGGACAGGGAGGGGACTCGAGTTGGGGAGTACCGAAAGATCCACTTGACCGAAAATGAAATAAATAATGGGCTTACCCCCGGTCCGCTTGATCCGCCGGTATTCCAGACAGATTTCGGAAAAGTCGGCATTCAAATCTGCTTTGATGTGATGTGGGAGGATGGCTGGCGAAAACTGAAAGATAAGGAAGCTGAAATTGTTTTTTGGCCATCCGCCTATGGAGGGGGTCAGAGCCTTCAGGCAAAAGCCTTACAACACCGGTATGTCCTTGCTACCAGCACAAGAAAAGGAAGCTCCAAACTCTGGGACATTACGGGCAACGAATTGGCACAAACCGGATTTTGGGAGAAAAATTGGTATTGTGCCCCTGTAAACCTGGAAAAAGCTTTCTTACATACCTGGCCTTTTGTGAAGCATTTTGATAAAATCAAGGAAAAATACGGGCGAAAAATTCGAATAACTAATTTCCATGAGGAGGAGTGGTCGGTCATTGAGAGTCTTTCACCAAACATCATCATTGCTGATATCCTGAAAGAATTTAATCTAAAAACCTATGATCAACATAGACATGATTCCGAAATGGCTCAAATCAAAGCCAGAAATTCTTAGGCAATATAAAAGGTTAATTAATTCGTTAATCACGTTGCTTTGAAAAATAATTTTCTAGAATTTTGGTTTAAAAAAAATAACTGATAGTAAGGAACGTATATCGAACACTATTCACATTGGGACTTAGCCTGAACGGAACCAAACTGGTGGCGGTGCGAAGCCGAAGTCATCGTAAGTGAATCAAAGCCGATTACCCATCGGTAATGGAATGACAAATTCCATAGGATGGGGAGGTGTAAATAATAAATTACATCTAGACGGTGAGAGACCCCACCTGCTACATCCAAAAATAATCAAAACTTTACACGGTTCAATGGGTTACCATTAAGCTCACAGACAAATCCTCTCTGGTGATTTTGAAACGTAACTACGTATTTTGATCCAGATATCCGGAAATGCTGCCATTTCTTTTGGTATTCAGGAAATATTTTAATCATTAGGAAAAATCATGAAAAAATTTAAAAAGTCAGAAATAGTTTTATTGGTATTGGTAGTCTTTCTGATCGGTGTATCGGAATATTATTTTCTCGTTCTACAAGAGCCGCTAAAAGCTATTTTTATTGGTTTATGGTGCCCGACCATATTGGGCTTTCTGATAATATTTAATATGAAAAGGTAACATGGAAAACCTAGATGTAATCTTATTGACAATTGCAGTAGTGGTATCCTTTGTGGTTTTTATCATCACCTCTGTAAAGGAATTTAGCCGAATGAAAGAGGAACCCTATGAGTATGAAAAGGCTTCCGGATTTACCCGGGCCGCATTATTCGATGCGCTTAGCACTTTATTTGACGATGAAGAAATTCCTGAAAAAAGCAGAGAAAAGTACAAAAGCACTATAAAACGTACAATTTCAGATATGGAAACAGACGGGGTTTATTTCGAAAAAATAGACGAGAAGGACACAAATAGCGTCCTTCCGAAAAAGAGGTCAGGGAACAGCAAAAAAAAGAATAAGTAATTTTTCAAAAATCAGGTAACTAAATTAAATTGATACTTTCCCTACGTTAGAATCCATGTTTAATTTATTTCAAATGATCAGCCAATTCCCTCGATAAACGCTGTCTTTACTTCACTTATGTTAAAGCCATTGATATAATTTTTTGGGTTATTAATCGCTAAGATTCCAAATAATAACTGTAATTTTAAAAATACTGACGTAAAAATAAACACAAAGTATCAATATTTTTGTTTTTATGGAGAAATGTCCTTTTATTTTATTATTGGTTCATATTCACATAAGAAAACTATGAGAAGAAGGGATTTGATTAAAAAGCTTGTGCTTTTGCCATTAATGGGAGATCTAAGCTTTCAGGAAGAAGTATTACCTTCTAATACAGATAAAGGTCAAAAAAATCGATTGATTATCGATACCCATGTGGAAACCTGGAATTTTGATGCAGGGTTTCCCGGGGTGAAAATTGTAATTGACCATGCAGGAAAACCGGACTTGAAAGCAGCGGATTGTTGGGAAGCGTTTAGAAAAATGTTCAAATTGAAACGTTTCCCTCAGGTTTGGATAAGCAATTCTGAACCCTATGAAATGTCAGAAATTAAAAAATATCCCTATGAGGACACTCTACCCTTTTACAAGGCGATCTATGAGGAATTCGGTCCAGACCAGCTTATTTGGGGCACAGGCTATCCCCGCCCACGGTGGGAATTGCCCATGAACAAGGAATTGGAGTTTGTGGACAAATATTGCTCCTTTTATACGGATCAGGACAGAGAGTTGCTGTTAGGAAAGAATGCAATGAAAATATGGAAATTTCCAAATAGGGTTTAAAGCTGGAATAGGTAATAAAGATTCCTTAGCGTTGTTATCAATGCCTACGAATTCCGGTAATTGGCTTATGTTAAAGTTTTTAGATGCTTGGTTGCCACCAAGCGGTGGCTGAGCGGAGCTAGAAAAGTGGCTGAACGACGTCGAGACGGTGGCTGAGGGGAGCCGAAGCTTTAGTTATGGAATCGAAAAAGGTTAACCTTCGGTAATGGAATTACAAATTCCATTGGATAGGAAGGTGTAATTACAAATTGCACCTAGACGGGGCTGAATTGTTTGTGACCATAATCAATATGGCAGCAGTAAATATAAGCTCATTTATTCCCTAGATAAACCAGGTAGACTATCAGCAAAAGAAAGTGATCAAAAAACAGGACAACTGGATCTTTTCGGATTAAATCATTGGTGTGTTTTCAAAATCAAACTCCCTACTGATTTACTTCAAATAGGACTTTTGTCACTAAAAAAGTTTAGTAGGAAGACAATATTTTAAATCCGAATTTACCCCATATTTCAGACTTTTTTGATTCCCCTGCCCGAGTTTTGCGAAACCACTTCCTAACAAAAATAACCAAATCGTTCACAATGATTTGGTTATTTTTGGAAAGTTCGAGGGCTCAGTATCTCTAACAATAGCACAAATAATAAGTATAAGGCAAATAATTAGTTGTAATCTTCAAAATTGAAGGTATGAAAAATTACATATAGAATAATTTGTATTTTATATGATATGAAAAATTTTATACTAAAATATTATAAAAAATATGGTATAAATATTTTTTCGAAGAGATTTGATTTCTATCTTTGTAACTGTAAACCAAATCAGTATCGAAAATTTAACCTTAAAAAAAACCATTTTGTCGCCCAGTTAGGCGGGTTCATAGAAAAACTTCCCGTTGCAGGTTATTATCACTGAAATTTGATGCATCGATCAATAACAGCAAGGGACATATCTAACAGGATATGGGAATTTTAAACTAACGAGACAATTAAAAACAGCAAAAAAAAAATTAGAATGAAGGTCGGAGCCTGGGCGGTAATTACCTCCCTACTTTTCTCCTCCTGTGTAGATGAGCCCACGGAAAGACCTGTAGGTAATCAGGCCAAAAATATTGAGACATTGGAAGCTTCCGGCACTTTTGACTGGAAGACCAGCGAAAAGATCACTGTGATAATCCAGGGACTGGAAATAGACATGGCCGTCAACAGAAAACTAACATTGGAAACGGGAGGCGGTGAAGAATTTTATGGCGGAACTCAGGCCATGAACGAGGATTTTGAAATGGTCTTCGATTTGCCTGCTCACGTTACAGAAGTTACGATGAAATACGGTACGATTGAGCAAAAGAAAGAAATAAGCGAAAAAAAGGTGTCTTTCGATTTCGTAGTGGAAAGAGACGATAAGGGCCTGCAACCTTAAGGTTGGTTCACAATTATAACAGTAAAATATAAGTTATGTACAATTACATGAAAAAGACGTACCATATAATAGTGACTTTTTTCTTCCGTATTTTATATAAAAGAAAATCATATAATTATTCAAGAAGTTATTACTATAATAGACTTTTAGATGGATATAAAAGTATACAATTATATTTAAAATTAATGAATGATTTAAAAAATACAAACGGAATTGAAACAAATACTAAAATCCAACTTATTGATAATAAAAAAAATAATGAGATAAATAAAAAAAATATTATTAAAAAATATGGCAACCCTAACTATAAATTTATTTGCGAAGATTTATCCGAAATAGAAATACTATCTTATAGACAAAAATTAGGTTCTCATAAAACCAGATTGGAATTTCACTTTTATAAGGATAATTTGTTTTTACATACTTATACGTTTTCTTATTTAAGCCCTAAAGAAAAAAATGAAATAATAAAAATCATTAAAGACAAGTATTTAGGAAGAGAATATAGAGATATAAAAGGTCATCATATAGTTGACAAAAATCAAAACATCATTCTGTTGAATGATATTTTTGATTTTTCAATAAAATATTCAAACAAAAATAATATAGTTTTAGAAACGATTTTGAATCACAATGAGTTCCAAAAATCCAAGGATGAAAATAAACGTAAAAGAGATAAAGAAATACTTTATAAGGGACTTTAAAATTGCAACTGTATATAACAGCACCTACCCAAAAGGCGGGGTTTCGTTTTCCAAAGACAGTTTTGTGGTTAGTGGAAGTTTAGTTTTTCAAATTAAGTTTTGTGGTAAAAGTCCCGCCATTCAGGTAGCTGCAAAACGATAGTATTTTTAAATTTTTTTAATGATGACCATGAAAAAATTATTGGTTTTCAGCTATGTATTGGGAATGACCAGCTTTTCCCTGAATGCTCAGGAAAATACGGTAACAAATGATGCCGAATTGGGGATAGAATCTCTTATGAATACACTTACTAAAAAATATCCTATTATTAAGTAGTTATAAGGTAAATCCCAGCTCTAAACCTCTACCAGAACAATTCTATGGCATAGACAGGATTTTGACAATACCCGGCCTTATCGTCACTTCATTGAAAAATTCGCTTTCGCTCATAATTCCTCTATTGACTGAATCTCTGATTCAGAATTGTAACCGGATGGCCTCTGTGAATGGAATTACAAATTTCATAGGGTAGGAAAGTGTGATTGCAAATTACACCTAGACGGGGTTTTAATATATCAAGATTTCCCTATCCACTACATATAAAACTTATCCCCTACCCATTTGGAAGGATTATTTTTTATGTATTCGGAAATGTTTTGAAATGCTTTCTCATTTCGGATGATGTGTTCGTAATAATTGCGTTGCCATAATTTTTCATTGAACCCCAATAAACCAAATTGTCTTGTAACGGATGATTTATATCCTCGAACAATGGCTCCAATATTATTTGATGGTGACTGTGGGGGCCGTGGGGGCGTTTTGAAAACGCCCTTACGCTCATGCGATTCATTCTTATAGGGCGAATGCGATTCGCCCCTGTCGGATAACCGAATTATGCCGTGTATGTGGTTTGGCATAATCACAAATTCGCTCAATTTGACATTTGGGCGAATTTTGGGTGTTTTCACCCATTCACCATATGCAATTTCACCAATGTCGTTCAATATCATTTTCCCATTTTCAACGTGCCCAAAACGATAAATTCTGTCCTGACAACATATTGTGATAAAATACAATCCTGCCTGCGAATAATCGTGTCCTTTTAATCGGATCGATCTGCGATGATGGATATCTGGGTTGTATTTATTCATTAATTATAAATTAGAATCAATCTACAAATTAATCTTCACAAAGAAAATCAACCTCACAAACCAAAAAACTTCACCCCAAAGAGAATAACGCTCCCTGTGGTGAAGTCAAATACAATCATATAATGGCAAATACAATAAGTCAGGCAAGCTTAAGATGGCTATTGCCTGTTATCGTTTATCTATTTCAAATCCCCAAATAGATCTAACATTTGGGCGACGATCTTGTCGGAGGCTACCTCCTCTACCCTATTGGTGGATAGCCAGGTTTCGTAGCCTCCCAGTTTGTGTTGCTCGGGAGTAGGGAGATACCCGTAGATGCCATTGGCTAAAGCAATGGTGAAAGTATCTTTAATTGGGCTTCTGTCCTTTAATTCTAAACCGATCTCTACAAAGGTTTCAAAGGGTATGGCGCCAATGCCCAAATCCCCAATTTTAAAAGCCTGGATAATTACATCAATATCATCCGGCCAGGTTTCTAACTGCAAAATCCGATCGGCATAGGTTTTTTCCAGGCGGTGCCTGCCTTCCACTGAAGCCGGCCTGGCCTTTACTTCTCTTACAAATTTGGCCAGTTCAGGACTTGGCCTGCGCACCTTTAGGTTTAGGGTCGCCTGTTTGGCACTTAAAGGTACCCAATCCTGGTAGCTGATGTCATTATATCCTCTCATCACTGCTTCGGCCACATCATCTGCCACCAGCTTCATTTTGCCATAAGGCGGATGTTTTACGGTAGGGCCACGGAAGTTGATATTGTTAATGTCTCCTGAGGTGCCGTTCGACATCATGGCTACAAAGCCAGGGTTTTGACGGTCTGCGCCCAGTAACTCCTGCATTTTGTCGGCAAACATACCAAAGTAATCGGCAGATATTTCGCCGTTTGGAACGCCTCCCACATAGTGTAGGGAGTAATTGGCAAGAAGCGCCAAAGGCCTTCCATCAATGGCTTGTATGGATAGGTAAGAAACTTCCGGATCGGTAGGTCCAGCAGGTTCCAATAGGTTAGGATTGGCAACGCCCGGATTCATAACGGCAATATCAGAACCGCCCAGAGGATTTGGAGTGGGGGTTCCTGGTTTCATTTTCCATCTTCTGTTAAATACATGTTGGGGTACCTCCACGGATCCCCAGCCGATTCTGGCAGGCTCGAGGTTTTTCAATGCGATTTGTACCCCATCGGCAATTCTGGAAACCATAAAAGTTTGGTAATCATCCAGTGGTACTTCAGTGGTCCATCCTCTTCTTTTTTCGCCTACACCACTCGCACTTGTGGCCGAATGGGTATGGGTAGAAGCGATCAATACATGAGATGTAGGAATACCAGTGGCTTGTGCTATGATTTGCTTGGCCGCATCAAATACCTCTTGATTGACTCCTACATTGTCCACCGTCACGAGAACTAGTTTGGTTTCGCCATCATCCAGCACAATGCTTCGTGCATAGAGCTCATCATGGATATATTCTGCTTCGGGAGAATTCCAATTGCCAATAATAGGTCCACCTAGTTTGGGCGTAATATTACTTTTGTGGGCTCCTGCCTGGAAAAACCTTTTGTTTTCCTGAGAAAAAACAGGGATACAAACCAGATAGGCCAGAAGTACCATACAAATGGTCATTCCGTGTAGCCTTATGTCCTTAGCGGACAGCCTAAAATTTTTTGATAGCATCTTTTTCATAGCTTATATTAATTTAACTCGGGTTATGCAATAGAATTGCTATTGCGTATTCGGATTTAGGATGGGTCAACCTGTTTATATGCTTCCAAAACGGCCAGTTCTCCGGCTTTTCCCGGCATACTGGAACCGTGTTCCAGGCCTAAAAATCCCCGATAACCTTTGTCCCAAATATGTTGCAATAAATTCTTGTAATTGATTTCTCCAGACATTGGTTCAAAACGACCAGGCGTATCCCCGATTTGAAAATAGGCAATTTGATCCCAGGCATAATCGATGCTCGGCATTAAATTGCCTTCCTGAATTTGTACATGGTAGACGTCACACAATAGTTTTAAACTTGGGCTATCCACGGCCTTGGCCATGGCATAAGACTGAGGCAGCGAATGCAGGAACATGCCTGGGTGGTTAATTTTATGATTCATGGTTTCCATGACCATCACCAATCCATGAGGCTCATAGATCTCCGCAACCCGCTTCAAAAGCTCCGTGGCATTGGCCAGTTGAAAATCCCAGGGCAATCTGGGGTCAGCCATTCCCAACACATTGTGGATAAATTTGGTATTCATTCGCTTGGCTACTTCTACAGAAGCCCTGACCTCTTTGAGGACATTGTCTCTGATGCTTTCATCTCTCCCCGCAAAAGTTACCTGCTTAAAATCCATGGTGCCTACAAACTGACCGAAATCCATTCCCAGTTTTTGAAGCGTATTACTGATCCGGTTTTGGTCTTCCAAGGGGCGCCTTTGCAAAAAGGTACACTCCCAGGCGTGAAAGCCATTGTCATGGCCCCACCTAATCTGATCTTCAGGTGCCTCCCCTGCTATCTCAGCAAAAAGCCCAAAATCAGGGGAAAATTTCATATTAAAAGGGGTGCTGGCCTTTCCAAGCGCTTCCCGTCCAATGGGTAAGCTGATACCGGCAAAAGTAGCGGCCCCTGCAACAAGGCTATTTTTAAAAAAAGATCTCCGTTTCATAGTTTTGGTTTTCAGGTTAATTTAGGATGAATGCTAATACTTGGAAAATAACTGAATCGATAATCGTTTCTCTATATAGACAGCATTTTATATCAGTTTTTTTCCGGCCTTCAAAGGTTATGGTTTTTGAATTGAGCTGGAAGGCGTTAAGAAAAAGAGTTAGCCCCCCAAGGATATCCACTCTTTTTTAGCCTGGAATCCTGATTCAAAAATCAAATGATGGTTACGTAAAATGGCTCTGTTCTATAATCCTTATCCATCATTTGAAATAAGATTTGACATCCTTGACTTTTTTTGTTCGTTTTTGTGTCAAAGCCTGCCCTGATTCACTAAGGTGTTCAGGGCAGGCCCTAAATTGCTAATCACTCAGGGCATGTCCCGTACAGCGTAGCCAATCGGGAACAAAAATGAACAGAGGAATTAACGCGAGACCATCTCTATGTCCTTAAAACAATGATTTAACTGTAAACAATATTACTTAAGGCGTGAGACTGCCAAAGTATTTAACAGCATGAATGACATCTTCCAGGTTGTCCTCCATTTTATGTTCACACTCCACATAAACCTCACCATCAAACTGCTGTCGTTTAAGCTCTTTGACCACTCCTTCGAAATCAATTACTCCTTCACCCACCATCATATCTTTGGCCGATTGCCCGTAAGCATCCAGGTCTTTTAGGTGAATGCTTATCAGGAGACCCTCGAGCTTTTTAAGGCTCTCTATTGGGTTTAGCCCACTTCTGGTCCAATGTCCCAAATCTCCACATGCTCCGAAGTTGGGGTGGTTTTTGATGGCGGACAATACAGAATCCGGATGCCAGTAAATACTACCGGCTTCCCTTGAATGCTGGTGTAGGGCTATCTTGATCTTGAACTCTCCGGCAAGCTGATCTACCATGTCCCAATGCTCTCTTTTGGGTTCAGCTACCAGGTACTGAATTTTTAAGGATTTAGCCAGCTCAAAAGCTTTGCGCCAATCTCCCTTATTTTGCGCTTTGCCCACGTACATTGATTTCATTTTCAAGCCATTCTCTTTCAAAAGTTTTCTTACTGCCTTTGTATCTGAAGGGTTGAGTTCTGACATGGTTTTGTCACCAAAGTCTCCACCCAGCTTATGAAAATCAAAGCCTTCCACGTACTTTACTCCGGTGGTTTTCGCTTTTTCCAAAGTGGTAGAAAAAGGAAACCTATTGAAGGAATACAAGGCTACACCAATGTTCCAGTCACTTTTTTTAAGCGACAATTCATGTGTAGGATTTTTCACCATACTTGCCAAACCAAGCAGCAGCACTGGCAAAGCTATAAACACCCAATATTTCTTTAACATAGTTTTCTATTTTACTATTGATGAATTAAATTTTTCTTTATTCTGAATTTCGTATAAAAGCCATCAAATCAGCAATTTTTTGCTGGTCAAGCTGTCCTGCCAAACCGGGCATAAGGGACATATGCATTCCCTTTATTGCTTCTATATCTTGTCTGTTAATTGTTTTTTCAATCCCTGGAGAAGTCCTAAGACTTATAGCAGCTGACGTTTCATTCATGATCATTCCCTGAATTGTTTCGCCTTCCTTAAGCGTCACTTCCCATAAATCAAAGCCAGGGGCTATTGATAAATTGGGGTCCAGAATATTGGCCATAAGGTCTTTTGGATGCCAGTTGTGCAAGGTGCCTAGATCAGGTCCGAACGCCACACCATTTTTCCCTCTAAATTGATGGCAAAGGGCGCAATTTTCGATATACACTGACTTTCCAGCAATCGGATCACCATTTATTTCCAGGGCCTTTTGGTAGTTTTTATTGACTTGCTCCCCTTCATCTTTGGTCAGCAGTTCCCTGGCCAAATTACGAGTAGGCTCGTCTCCATTGTTCATTAGCTGCACCCGCATTTTCCAGCCAATTGCCTCGGTTGGTATTTTTCCCGACTGAAGGGCTGCTAACAATAGTTTCACCCGATCGATATCACTCATAAATGTTGTTAGGGACACATCTCTAATCTCGTGGGTGAGGGAATTCCATTTCGTAAGGACATATTCCGGCACCTCGGTTCCCTTGATATTTCCAAGCGCTTGCATGGCTGCTATTTGAAGGATTATCGGTTCTGTAGTAGCAATCATGCCTTTCAACTGCTCTTCATAAGGCGTTACATCTCCCTCTGGAAGAAATCTAAGGGCCTCTGCTCTTCTTCCCTCCGGAATGGATTGATCTGTGGCGATTGCCATGGCTTTGTCCATGCTGGATTTTAGAAGGGCATCGTCCTTGAAGTCCATGGTTTTGATCAGGTTCAAGGCAGACTTTCTTAGCTTGGCATCTGTGTGCTCAAAAAAGGCTAGCACTATTTTATTTAGGTAAAGAGAAACGGCTTCTTCATTCTTTTCATTCCGCTTGATCCCATCAGCTATACCATCTAATACAGGCGCTTCCCATCCTATTTCCCCTGATAAATTGAGGGCAGATTGAAGCAATTTTTCTGCTTCTCCCTCATTTTCATTGGCTGTAATCATGGCCGTTAATCTGCGAATCAAACTCCCATAGGCTGGTACATCCTTGTCATAACGCTTAAGTACTGTTTGTAGCAATGGCGTATTTTTGGATGAAGACGCAGACAGTGCTGCGATCTGTACCCACTCATCTGACAAGTCTTGAAACAACAATTCTTCTGCTACTTTCGCCGCTTCAGGCGTCTCTATAAATCCTAGGGTGCAGAGCAATTGAAATCTTACTCTGGCATTTGGATCTGCTTTTAATTTGAGCAAAGCCGCAATTAATTCATTGGATTCGCTTAGGTGCATTTCGGCCAGCTTGATGGCATTTTCCCTGACACCAGCTTCCCGATCATTTAGCGCATTGATGATAAGATCGGTGCTTAGCCCTTTTAACCCTTCTAAAGTCCATAAAGCATGCAGTCGTCCTTCGGCCGAATCTTGATTTTTGGCCATTTCCTCCAAGTCCGGAATCACTTCCTGACTTTGGGCTGTGACAAGGAGTCGCTGTGCATTGTTTCTCCACCAGTTGTTTTTACTAGCAAGGTGCTTGACCCATTCCTGAGGACTTTCATCTCCGAAAGTAAGTCCTGAAGTCCAATCTGCTTTACCGGTACCTTTAGGCGTAATTCTGTAAATTCTACCCATGCCTACCCCATCAGATAGTCCACCGGCAGCCACAGCTTCATCAGACATCCACTCGGGATGCTCAATTATCCTGCGGTAATAATCCAACACATACAAAGCCCCATCAGGTCCTACATACATGTTTACTGGTCTGGACCAGGAATCTTTGGAGGCCAAAAACTCCTTGTTATCTCTTAATCTTTCTGCAACGAAAGTGGCTCCTTTTTCCTTTAAAATATCCACATGCACCAGGTTACTTACGGATTCGGACACAAAAACTGCATTGTCAAATGGCTCCGGAAAAGCACCGCCCAAGTAGGCCGTCAAACCGCTAGAAGAAGTCGTCAGCCCTACCGGAGTAAAAAGCTGACGATCTGGGTTGGTGGTTATTTGAAAAACTTCTGTTTCCTTGCCATGGTCGGAAATGGATTCACTTGCATTGGAAACAAGTAATCCGGGATTTCTGGAAAGGTAAGGTGCTGCAATGACCTCGTGGTAAATATGGTTTTGATTGTGTGTCAATAAATACCTGCCCCAGCGGTCATAAGTATGGCCAAATTGAGAACGTGTGGAAGCCAATTCTGCCACATGGATATCGGGTCTGAACCTTACAGAATGCCCATTGGCATTTTTAGGCAATTCGGTACTCCCAGGATGGTTGGGGAAAACAATGATCGAGCCTTTGTCCCCAAACTCTTCCTCATATTTTCTGGTGCCAATGTGCCCAAGGTGTGACAAATGAATCCAGTTGTCCAATCCATACACCGGATTGTTGACATTTACATGGGGATTGGACAGGGAAAAACCTGTCATCATGACCTCTCTAACATCTGCTACTCCATCTCCATCAGTATCTTCTAAGTACAACACATCCGGAGCATCTGTAATCAACACTCCTTTTTTCCATCTCAAAATACCATTTGGTAAAACCAAGTTGTCTGCGAAAATCGTGCTTTTATCCATTACCCCATCATCATCTGAATCTGACAGCAATACGATCCGACCTGTACCGCTTTTATCAATCGGGTAACCGGGCATTTCCACTACATATAACCTCCCAAATTCATCAATTTCCATGTCCACAGGATCACTGACCAATGGTTCATTGGCAATTAATTCCATTTGAAAACCTGGCGCTAGCTCGAAAGTAGCAATGGCATCTTCGGGGGCAACCGATCCACCCGTAGAAGGTCCGCTACTATTTCCTCCACAGGCTTGTAAAAAGCATATGGCTGAAAGGTATAAAAAAATGAGAAGGTAACTAGATCTTGTATTTTTCATTATATTATTTGACTAAAATCTCCATTATTCCTTTTTATATAAAGTACAATAAATAATTACACCTATTGTTTTTGGTTTGCCTCATTCCTGTTTCTCCTGAAGGAGAAATGATAAAAGGTATGCGTAATTATTTAACAGAATCAATATAATATACAATTGGAGTTACAATTTTTTCTTTATGCGAACGGCATTCTCATCATCCCAAAACCTATCAATAATCGCTATGGTTCTATCTACCAAAACCTGTCCGCCTTCGGCACCTACCACATTACTTTGACAGACGGCACTGTATCCTCCACCTGCAATGGCTTTCTCTGTAGGTAAGTAGGTTCCTGGACCTGCTAGCTGCACGACAAAAGTTTGTACAGCCTTGCTCCTGGCCTGAATGCGAATTCCGTAATCAGTAAACAACTCAAATTGATTGGTGGCGATCGCTGCATCGCCGATTCGCAACACGTGAATCTCTGAAGTGTAGGTACCTTCGGGGTTTTTCTGCTGCTCTTTGTACCTTTTCAAAACATCTCCAAACCAAGTCATCTTGGCGTAAAGCAATGTTGCCTTGTCCGGATCTGCTGCCATTTGTTCCTGGCAATCTTTAACAACCTTTTCTGATTCAATGTATTCTTCTTTGGTAATGATTCGCATCGGAAGTTCCAGGTTTTCCATTTCATGATGAAAAACAACATTGCTATGACGGTCATTCTTCACAATTTCATAGGTATTTTCTACTGCCCTTATGATTCGTTCAGCGATGTCATCCATACGGGTCTTTTGAGCAAGCTCCTGCATTCTGGCCAATCCAGCTTTTCGGTACATACTGTGCGGAGATTGGTCGCCTGCTGCTCCAATCCAACCCAAAATACTTACTTTCTGTCCGAAACGGCTTTTTAATTTTTCTCTTACGGGATGCCAATAGTCAGCATTGACAGTGGTCTTATGTTCAAACTCCTGCGCAGGGCAGGCCACATCCACACTCATGGCCAGCAACTCATCGGCCTCGTTCCAAAAGAACAAGGCGTTCATGTCATGGTCTTCATAGCCTTCAAGGTTTTGAAAACCTTCCTTATTGGTGTTACCATACATTACGCTTGTGCCATCTTTGTAAACCGTACGTCGGTTGTAACCAACTGCAGCACGTTCCATTCCCCAAGTTACACTTCCTTTGCTACGGTTTGCCCAGGCATCCTCTATGGCATCGGCTACATTTCTAACAAATAATGCCCGGTAATCCTTTACCTTGGTTACACCCTCTTCTGGAATCGGATAAATAAATGAGGACTCTTCCAAATCATCTTCCAAAACCGGAGCGGTATGGGTATGCGTCGCACTGACAATGATTTTATTTACATTAAAGCCTGGAATTCGTTTGGCTACCTCATCCCTAAGTTCTTGGCGCAAACGGGCGGAAATATACACCAGGTCACAAGAAACAAAAACTGCCGTATCCAATCCTGCCTGACCGTCTCTTGATTCGATGGCCACTATACCTGCATACAAAGGGGTATCCGCCGTTTCTGCAATTCTCATGTGAAACTGTCCCATTAGCGCCACTGGTAATTCTGGGCTAATGTCTGCCGTAGCTGCTCCCAGGTACAAATCATTGGCCTGCAAAGGCAAATTTAACCAAAAGGTCACTGCCAGTAACATACATAATCTTACCATAATATTATTCGTTTATTGTGTAACTTCTTTGTTCCATAACTGATCAATCACTTCCACTGTTCTTTCTACCAAAACTTGTCCGCCAACAGGCCCTACGATATTGCTGTGGATAACTGCACTGTAAGCCCCACCACGAACCGCACGATCTGTAGGCAAATAAGAGCCCCAATCAGAGCTTCCGGTGAGTTGTATGACGAAGGTTTGTAAAGCTTTGCTTCTTGCTATCATCCGAATGCCAAAATCTGAAAACAGTTCAAATTCATTGGTACAAATGGCAATGTCTCCCAACCTGATCACATGCAGGTCCATAGGATACAATGGCTTAGGGTTTTCTAATTGCTTCTCGTAGCGTTTTACTGTTCTTTCCTGCCAATTCATCATTCGGTAAAGCGCATCAGCAGCCTTAGGGTCTTCGGCTATTTGTTCCTTGGCATTTTGAACAAAAGCTTTGGCCTCCAAATAGTTTTTTTCAGTAACCCATCTTTCAGGCAAGGGCAATTCCTCCACATGGTGTTCAAATACTAACTCTGAGTGCCTTTCTGTTGCTACTGAATTATAAGATTCGTCTACGGCCAGGATTATTCGCCGGGCCAGTTCTTCCGTTCTGCTTAGGTTTCTAAGGTTTCGCATCCTGTCATCAGCATCCTTTCGGTACCTCATATGAGGCGTAATGTCACCAGCAGCAGCTGCCCAACCCAATACATTGACGTCTTTTCCATATTTTTCTTTGATGCCTTCTCTTACTGGATGCCAGTAATCTGCATTGACAGCATAACGCCCCTCTACTTCTTGAGAAGGACTGGCTACTCCTACAACTACTGATATAAGCTTACCCTTATCATTCCAAAAAAACAGGGTATTGACATTATGATCTTCAGAGCCTTCAAAACTTCTAAATTCAGGCAAATTTGTTTTACTGCTCATACCAGAGGTACCATCAGCATAAACAATCCGTCTGTTATAACCCGCAACAGCATAAGCCATGCCCCAGGCCACACTTCCTGGTGCGCTGTCTTTATAGGCACTAACTATTGCACCACTGACTTTTTCCACGAAAAATTTTCGATAATCCTTGACCTGAGTGACACCAGTTTTGGGAATCAAATATTCACCTTCTAAGGCCAAAACAGGTGCTGTGTGGGTATGGGTAGCGTTGAGGAAAATTTTATTTTCATCGATGTCAGGCAGTTGATTTTTAACAGCTTGCCTAACCAAGGCCACCAAATCGGTGGGGATATAAAGTGCATCACAAGAAACCATAATGGCCAGATCCCCGTTGGCACCTCTCGTTTCTAACACCATAACAGTGGCAATCAAAGGAGTTTCTGCAATTTCAGCAATCCTTAGATGGAACTGCCCCGTAACCGCTACAGGCAATTGTGGGGTGATGTCAACCGTCCGAGACCCTATATATAGCTGAGAAGCAACAACAGGAACAATTAGGAAAAGGGTTAAACAAGTGACTGTTGCGATTTTTTTAAAAATTTTCTTTACCATGATTATTGCAATTCAATTATGAAGTATCTTAATCCCATTAGGTTACCCGATTATTGCGGCCAAAGTTTATTGATCATTGCTACGGACCAGTTCACTAAAATCTGTCCTCCTTCAGGCCCTACCTCATTGCTCTCCACGATGGCAGAATAATGCCCACCACGGACGGCTTCGTGTGTCGGTAAATAATTTCCTGGCCCTACCAATTGGACCACAAAGGTCTGCATGGCATTGCTTCTGGCCTTCATTTGTATGCCATATTCAGTAAATAGCTCAAATGGATTGGTACAGATCACAACATCACCAATTCGCAAAGCATGAAGCTCCACTGGAAACATGGGTTGTGGCGTTGTTTTCTGAATTTCATATCGGTCAACTACTTTACTATACCAGACAATTCTACGGCTATATACCTGAGCGCGCTCGGGATCATTCATGTCCTCAGCCCTCATTTTTACGGCATTGTCGTATTCAGTTTCCGTTACCACTCGCATTGGGAGCTCAATATTGTTTACCACATGCTTCATAACAGGAGCATCATGCTTGTCAATTTTTACCGTTTCATAGGTTTCATCTACAGCACGAATTATTCTTCCAGCGATCTCACTGAGATGGTATTCATTTCTAAAATCTACTGCACCAGAATGGGTACCAAAATCAGGACTCTTTTTTTCATTGCGCAAGGCGATCATCCTCCATTCTGCAAATTCATCATACCTGGGTCTAGGTGTTTGGTCACCTGCAGCCCCTATCCAGCCTGCCACTACTAATTGCTGACCATACTTTTCCTTAAGGCCTTCACGAACAGGATGCCAGTAGTCTGCATTTACTGCAGACCTTGATTCTACTATTTGAGCTGGACTTGGTACATTGATACAAGTGGCAACAAATTCTCCTTTTTGGTTCCAAAAAAACAGGGATTGAATGGCTTGGTCTTCAAAGCCCTCCATTTTAATGAAATTTGCTTGATGGGTCCCTCCATACATTTTAGCCGTACCATCTTCGTAGACGGCTCTTCGAATATAGGCTACTTTTGCATGGCTTATGCCCCAAGAAACACTGCCTTTTTCTCGCTGATTATAAGCAGTAACAATGGTTTTTGACACTTGATTTGAAATAAACTGCAAATAATCCTTTACCTGTGTAACTCCTTCAGGAATGTTGTATCGATTGTCTCTCACTACCCCACCTGTGTGGGTATGTGTGGCGTTAATAATAATTTTTTTCTCGTCTAATTCAGGCAGGCTTTTTTTCACCTCCTTTTGGATCATCTCTTTTAATTCCGTTGGCACGGTGACCAGGTCACAGGAAACAATTACGGTGGTATTTTCCCCTCTTGATTCTAAAACAATGACATTGGCTGTCAATGGTGTTTCAGCAACTTTCGCTATACGAACTGTCATTTGACCATCTACCGCTGCAGGTAGCTTCGGTGTAATGTCCACAGTGGCTGCACCTATGTACAAGTCCTGACCAAAAACGGTATTTGGCAATAACTGGAAAGCAACAAATATAATGAAGAATGAAATGGCTAAAAATAGATTGTTTTTAATTTTTGAAACTCGATAATCGATATGCGTTTGTTTTTCCATAGTGATAAATTAATGCTTTATTTTATTTATCAGATCCATTTTTATACGAAGCTATGAATTGTATCCATAGTAGTAATTTTACTGATTAAAGTGGTAATGCCAAGGTTACCACATGGTATTTATAATGGTTAGTGTTTCCTCCACTAATTCATTGCCCCCTTCAGGACCAATAAGGGTACTTGCCGGAACAGCACCATAGGCACCTCCTTCGATTGATCGCTCCGTAGGTAAGTAAGAACCTGATCCGGTTAATTGTACAATAAAAGTTTGGATGGCTGGGCTTCGGGCTTTCATTTGCGTACCATAATCCACATACAACTCAAAAGGGTTGGTTGCGAAAACGGCATCACCTATTCTTACCACATGCAATTCGATCGGCATTTTAGGCTGTACTTTTTCTAATTCATACCTTTCGGACACCACCAAGCCTCTTCTCAGTTTGCTGTAGCTTATTGTAATGTCTCTGTACCACCTTGGGGTTTTTATAATCGCTGGATTGTCTCGCACCTCAGCTTTTAATTTGTCATATTCTGCCTGCCAGGTTTTTGCTTCTTCTTTAGCATCAGCTACGTCCTCTGGGCTTAGCAGGCGCCTGGAAAGGGGTACTAATTTCATTTCGTGGTTGAACACGGGGTGCCAATATATGTTGGCCTTCATGACAGGAAATAAATCAATTACTTCATCAGCAATTCGCTTGGCAATTTGCTTGCGTTGACCAATGCTTCCCCTACCGGTTCCATCTTCATCAAATCCCAAGAGGTGTTGCATGCGTTCTTCGGCTTTTGAACCTACCATTACATGAGGAGATTGGTCCCCTGCAGCACTGGATTGCGCCAAAACATAGACAGAATCACCCAAACTCTTTTTCAAAGCAACTTTAGTATCATACCAGAAATCCGCAGACAATTTATAGGAATGCTCACTTACCTGAGAGGGTGAAGCTACATTGATAATTACACCTGTTAATTGCTTGTTTAAATCCCAGAAATACAACAGGTTCAAGCTGTGGTCTTCGTGTCCTTCGATATGACTAAATTCAGGTGAATTGGTATTGCCATACATGCGGGATTTCCCATGCTTGAGGGCCTGAAGTCTATTTAATCCAACGACTGCATGACCAAGTCCGAGGCTCACTCCTCCTGGTTTTCTTTTTCTCCAGGCACTGATAACCCCTTGCGCGATTCGGTCTGCTGCAAAAGGAATATATACTGCAGGGGACATGGCTGGCTTGCCATCTGCCATCTGTTCCAAGCTTACCCCGTATATATCTTCCGCAGAAGCTGTTGATGCCACGTAAGGTGCCGCATGAGTATGGGTAGCATTTACTATAATTTGCTCTGACAAGATGGAAGGGATGGCATTGACTACTCTATTCCTTATTTCATCTCGCAAATTGGCTGTAGTCCTCATCCCATCACTAATTCCCACCAGGTCACAACTTATCCAAATTGTTTTCTCAGAATTTTCTCCTTGCCCTGACTCTAGCGCCAGGATAGTGGCTGTTACAGGATCCATTACGCCTTCAGAAAGTCTAGCATGAAATTGGCCCGCAACAAGTACCGGTATATCTGGGGTAATGTCGACCGTTGACCAGCCCACTTTCAGATTTTCTTCATTTTCCAATTGTGCATACCCTTGAAAGGAAATAACAAGTGAAAAAATTAGGGTAAAGAATAGATGTTTTAAACAAATCATTTTAGGCTTGGTTAATTCCAAAGAACAGTGCAGCAACAACTGAAACAGCTATTGCCACACTGTATTATTATTCTTGATTAGATTGCACTATTCCTCTTAATTCCAACCCGGATTTTGAGTGAGTTGAGGGTTTAATGAAAGTTCCTGAACTGGTATAGGGTACAAATACAATTTATCGTTCCAGGTTCTGGTATTTCCAGGATAAATCACTCTGTATTCTCCCGTTTCTGGATCCACAGCACCAACATAGGTCAAAGGATTCTCAAGGATTTTTCCAGCTTTCCACCTGACAAGGTCTTCCCATCTGGTTCCCTCTCCGGCAGTTTCAATTCTTCTCTCTCTACGGATTTCATTGATTAGAGGCGTCACCGGAACTTCCCAATTTGGCCAATCAGGATCTTCAAAGCCTACATTTGCCATTAAATGAGGCATTCCCACCCTATCTCTAAGTAAATTGATACTATTGTCCAAGACCTCCTGTGTTGCTTCTCCAAGTTCTGCCTTGGCTTCTGCATAGGTAACCAAAAGTTTCCCGTATCTATAGGTAAACACATCGATGGTCGTTTGATTTTGCAACCTGTCCACCTCGTAAGGCGAGTATCCCTTGGTGATATAATAACTTGTGGTCACATAGTTATTGTCAAATTCAGGCATGGTACGGTAATCGATGCTTCCATCAGAGTAAATTCTATAGGGACGATCAGGGAAATAGATGGATTGCTTCATCCTAGGATCCCTGTCTACAAACTCATCCTCAAAATTTTGGTCTCCTTGGTACAAAGGGCTAAGTGCTATTGGAAGTCCATCTTTACTCAAGTAGGAATTCACAAAATTCTTGGTATATCCCGTATGTGGTTCACCTAATGACCTCACATTATTGTGCATACGGATTCCTTCTATAAACCTTTGGAAAAAGATGACTTCAGAATTTCCAGTGAGATTCTGTTGAACAAAAAGATCAAAATAATCTTGTTCTGGGTTACCCGTAGAATAAAGGCTAAATCGACCAGAATTAATTACTGCCTCAGCAGCCTCGGCAGCCTCAGCTAATACTGCTTCGTGGTCACCCAATCCATGGTACTTTCTAAAAGTCCCCTCAAAAAGACAGGCATCAGCTTTGAAAGCCAATGCTACATATTTGGTCACCCTGTTTTCACCAGATTCTTCGGGAAGGTTTGCGATTGCAAAGTCCAAGTCTTCCAGTAAATTGTCAAAAACCAACTTTCTAGAATCCCTTGCTTTGAACAATTCTTCTGAATCTGTTTGCAGATCGGTTTCATACCAAGGAACATCTCCAAATTTTTCAACCATTTTTTGGTAATAAAATGATTTGAAAAACCTTATTTCACCTTCGTACCTTAAGACCAAGGCATCTTTTTCCATATCAGCTATCCTAGCCAAAGCATAGTTGCAGCGTCTAATAGGTTGCCAATCACTTTTACCCCAGCCACCGCCAGTAGCAGGAATGACATATTCACCCCAAGCATAAGTATTCCTGTTACCAGGCGCATTATTATCTGATCTATCATCAATTCTCCAATTGACATGACGATTCCTCAGGTCAATATAAAATTGATTGGCATAAAGCTCAAGGTCAGTGGAAGTGCTCCAAAACTGAGCATCACTTATTTGATCCAGGGGAAACCTCTCCAAATATTCATCGTTACAAGCAGTAGTTACTACAAGTAATAAAACAGAAATATATATAGTTATCTTTTTCACGGTAGTATAATTTAGAAATTGATATTTGCACCTAAAGAAAATGACCGGTAAATTGGGTAATACTGGGCCCCATTCATTTCCGGGTCAGATACATTCTTGTACTCGTGAATGCCGGTAATTTCCCAGATATTATTCCCTGAGACATACACCCTTACCATCTCCATTTTAGCTCTTTTTGTCAAAGCTTTCGGAAGTGTGTAACCCAAGGTCAACTGCTTTAGCCTTAAATAGGAAGCATTTTGCAAAAACCTGGTTTGAACCGCTGTAACATCCGATCCACCTGAGACCATTGGTCTCGGGAAGTAAGCATCTGGATTTTCAGGAGACCACCAATCTGTAAGCACCTTGTTATGGGCATTCCACTCACTGGTATAGCCTCCCAGCCAGAAATTATTACTTAACCATACATCTCGTTTGGCTACTCCCTGGAAAAACACATCAAGGTCAAAATTCTTCCACTGCAGATCTGTCTTTACACCAAAACTGTATCTCGGTGTATTG
>Ga0222651_1000397_pt1 | contig 28460 bp, 14 predicted proteins | sample AntAcemetagen369_FD_179855 | JGI IMG/M metagenome (GOLD analysis project Ga0222651, IMG submission 179855) | Saline water microbial communities from Ace Lake, Antarctica - #369 | ecosystem: Environmental > Aquatic > Non-marine Saline and Alkaline > Saline | place: Antarctica: Ace Lake...
GATACGCTCGACACCCGGCTTCGTCGCTAAACCGACGCTCCAGTTCCAACATGGTTTGGGGATAATCCTCTGCCATCGGCCCAACCACTACATCTTGTGGTTGGTGGAGTCACGTAAATACCCATATCCGCTCTTTACCTGAGGACTGGCCCGTTTTGTCTCCATATTACGCGCTAAGGAAGATGAGGTTTGCTCACTCTCGAGCCCATCCCCTCCCCCACTTTTCGTCCAATTTTATTTCCCGTGAACGACGACCAGATTTTCGCAGATGCGATCGAGCTCCCTCGCTTCGACCGCACTTCATTCTTGAAAAAAGTCTGCCGAGACGAAGCCCAACAGCGACGTATCACGTCACTTCTTCTTTCCCACGAAGCCGCCGCGAGTTTCCTCGAAAACCCCGCCATAAATCGCGAGAAATTTAGCGGCAAAGATGCGCAGCTTGGTGATGTGATTGGCCCCTACACGCTCAAACAGATTATTGGTCAAGGCGGCGGCGGCACCGTTTTTCTAGCCGAGCAATCCTCCCCGGTGCGCCGCTTAGTCGCGCTCAAGTTAATCAAGCTCGGGATGGACTCCGCCAATGTCATCCAACGGTTTGAAGCTGAACGACAGGCCCTCGCGATGATGGACCACCCCGATATCGCTCGCGTCTTCGATGCCGGCACCACCGATTCGGGCCGCCCGTTCTTCGTCATGGAATACGTCGACGGCTCGCCCATCACCACGTTCGCCGATGATCAAGGTCTCGGGCTGACTGCTCGACTCGAACTATTCTCCCGCGTCTGTGAGGCCGTCCAACACGCTCACCAGAAGGGCGTCATCCATCGAGATACCAAACCGTCCAATGTTCTCGTGATGCTCCACGGCGGTGTGCCCACCCCCAAGGTTATCGATTTCGGTATCGCCAAAGCCACTGAGGGCCGCCTAACCGACGCCACCCTGCTCACTGCCGTTGAACAATTTATCGGTACTCCGGCCTACATGAGCCCCGAGCAAGCCCAGCTTAGTAGTGTAGGTATCGATACACGAAGTGATATCTACAGTCTTGGGGTGCTCCTTTACGAACTCTTGACCGGTCGCACGCCATTCGAGACCCGTGAACTTCTGCAAATCGGACTGGATGAAATGCGGCGACATATCCGGGAAGTTGATCCCCCGCGACCCTCGACCCGGCTCAACACTCTGGCATCCGACACCCTCGCTTCCACCGCTTCCCGCCGGCATCTCGCACCGCCGACGCTCATTAGTCGGCGCCGCGGAGATCTCGATTGGATTGTGATGCGGTGCTTGGAAAAAGATCGTGCCCGACGCTAGGATTCCGCCACGGGATTAGCCCAAGACATGAAACGACATCTGCGTAACGAACCCGTGGAAGCTCGACCCGCCAGTGCGACCTATCGCCTCAGTAAACTCGTGCGCCGTAACCGTATCGTCTTCGCTGCCGGCGCTATCGTCGCCGTATCACTTATTGGCGGAATCATCGTGGCTACGCTGCAAACCGTCCGAGCCAACGCCGCGGAACAGCACGCCCGCCAAGAGGCTTCCATCGCCTCAGCCGTCAACGAATTCCTCACCAACGACATCCTCCGCCAAGCCGATAGTTTCGAACAGGCCAACACCGGAGGGGCGGCCAACGCCCAGCGCACTCTCCGCGAAGCACTCGACCGCGCTGCCGCCAATGTCGGTGACCGTTTCGCCGAGCAGCCCCTGACCGAAGCCGCCGTCCGTCTCGCTATCGGTCAGTCCTACCTCGGCGTCAGTGCCTCCCCCGAGGCAGAAACTCAACTACGACGCGCAGCCGAGTTGCGTGACGAATATTTCGGCGTAGATCACCCCGATTCAATCCAAGTCCACCTTGAGCTCGGGCGATCTCAAATCGGTCAATCACTCTTCGCCGAAGCGATCGTCAATCTTCGCCGCGTCGTTGATTCAAAAACGGCAAAACTAGGCATCAATCACAATGAAGTGAGCTCGAGCCGTAACTTTCTCGCCCAGGCCCTCGAAGGCGCCGGTGAATTAGCCGAAACAGAAATCATTTATCGGGATCTTTTGGAGCGCCGTCGTCGCAATGAGGGGGGCACTCACCTCGAAACCACCACGGCATTAAACAACCTAGCGCTGCTACTGGAAAGAAAGGGGATGCGAGACGAATCCGAATCCATCTATCGAGAGTCTATCTCGATCTCCCTCGCCGCCGGCCGAGGCGCGCATCCCGAAACCCTCAACGCCACCAACAACCTCGCCGCCCTGCTTACCAGCATGAGAAAACTTGACGAGTCAGTTGCCCTTTTCGAAGAAATTATTCCCCAGCTCGAAGCTGCCATGGGAGGCGAGCATAACATCACCGTGGCAAGTAAATTGAACGACGCGCGCGTGCTCAAACAACTACAACGCCTCGATGAGGCCGAGGTTATCGAAGAAAAACTTATTGAAATCACTCAACGGCGCTTTGGTCCTGATCACGCGACCACGATCACGGTGATGAACAACTACGCTTCGACTCTCATCAAACGGGGCAAAACCGAAAAGGCGCTTTCAATTCGTGAAGACTTACTGGAAAAGTTCCGCCGTATCAGCGGTGACGAGCATCCCAATACCTTATCAGTCTTGGCTAATGTCGGATTCACCCTCAAAGCCCTCAAACGCTACCCCGAAGCCATCGCCAAGATGGAAGAAGCCATCGCTGGATTCGACGGTGCTTTCGGCCTCGATCACCCCACCAATATGATCATCAAGGGAAATCTCGCCGGCATCTACGGCCTTCAAGGCGACTGGGCCAAGGCCGCAGAAATCTGGCGTTGGAAACTAGATATTCAAGAAGCCGAACTCGAGTCCGATCACCCCCAACGCGTGCTCACTTCCATCAACCTCGCCAAGGCATACGACAACCTAGGAGAACCCGCTAAGTCTCTTCCCCTTTGGGGCCTCCTGGCCGAAGTCCACCGCGAGAAACGCGGCATCGAAGATCAAGAAACCATCGCAACCATCCAAAATCTAGCGACTGCCTTGATCGCGATGCAGGATGACACCGCGGCCGCCCTCCTGCTTCGAGAAATACTCCCTCTTCGAACTCGTCTAAGCCCCGGTCATTGGAGCACGTTTTTCGTCCAATCCAGTCTCGGTGGTATCCTCGCCCGTAAACGAGACTACGCCTCAGCCGAGCCCCTACTGCTCACTGGCTACGAGGGAATGCGCGCACAAAAAAACGACATTCCTCCCGTGATGAAGCACCACTTACTAGCGGCACTCCAAAACATCATTAACCTTTACACCTCCTGGGGGGAAACCCGCGGAAGCCAGTGAATGGCAAGCCGCGTTTGATGCGGTAGAATCAGTCAACTAAACACCCGTTTCCATCACCCCGATTAAGCGCTAAACATGCCCCACTTCGGAACGGCTCTCTGCGTCGGGATCATCTGGCAACGGCTCTAAGGGCTTCGCGTTCACACACCCATCGGCAATCTGCAGGGTCGGCCGTGCCCAACGCACCGCGTTGGCAATGACCCTGCACACATTCTCGTCGTAGTAAGTTGGATACGTCTCATGACCGGGGCGAAAATAGAACACTTTACCGTGCCCTCGCTGCCAGGTCGCTCCGCTCCGGAAAACTTCCCCTCCGGTGAACCAAGAGATGAAGATCAACTCATCCGGCGTCGGAATGCCAAACGGTTCCCCATACATCTCTTCTCTCGGCAACTCGAAGTAATCCCCAATTCCCGCCGCGATCGGGTGCGATGGGTTCACATTCCACAGTCGTTCCTTATCGGAGGACTCCCGCCATTTCAGCGCACACGATGTTCCCATCAAAAGCAGAAACGGTTTCGCCACGTGGGCGGAGTGCAAAACCACCAGGCCCATGCCCTCAAGCACCCGTTGTTGCACCTTCTTCGCAATCGCATCTTTCACGTCTCCGTGCGCCTTATGTCCCCACCAAATCAATACATCAGTGTTCGCCAAAACATCATCAGTCAGGCCGTGCTCGGGTTCATCCAAGGTCGTCGTGGCGACACTCACGTCATCCGGACCACGTAATCCCGCCGCAATCGCCTCATGCATCCCGTCCGGGTAGAGCGCCCCGACTTTAGGATTTGTTTTTTCGTGACGAAATTCGCCCCAGACCAAGATTCGTAACGGAGAGTTCATAATAGAAATAGTATTTAGAGATTTGGGAAACCTACGCCTCCCCCTGAGCCCTAAAAGAAACCACCATTAAGTCAGCCAAAATGGTAACCGTCTCGGCTAGGGGTTATCCCCTAGTGACTCACTTCATTCCACCTTCCCCTAGTCTCGAACGGGCAAATTACGTTGAAATCACGTGATTAACATCAACCCAGATCGCCTCACCCGCCCTCCTTTGTCGATTGCCTATCTCCCCTCTTGCAGTTGAATTCCCTCTGACCGCGTTTGAACTACCCCCCCCGCATCTCATGCCTACTCGATTCTCATCTCTACTGCCGATGACTCGTCTTTGTCTTGGACTACTGGTGGTAGGCGCATCGGCTTCATCGATATCCGCGGCTGAAAACTCAGAGACTGACTACACCTTATTTGTTGGCGTTGATCTGTTTCTTGACCACGAAGACGAGCAAGTCCCCATCCGCAAACTGGAGCGGAAGCGGGCTCAACTCGACAATCCCAACCGCACCGCGATCAAGCTTGATGAGAGCGTCGGCTTTCAGTGGAAACGAGCGACGAAAGTAAGCGGGACTCTGGTCGCAATTTCCGACCTGAAGACCGAGCGCGTTTATTCACCAAGGAACGACCCCAAGATGGGCGCCCTGAAAGCTCAATCGACCTTACAGAGTTTCCTTTCCGAGCGTGTTTCCGTCGCGCAAGCCGCCGTCGCCCGATCCGAAAGCCAAGCCGGCTTTGCCGCTGCGGCCGCGGCGAACCCCTTCAACTCCACTGGCCAAGGATTCGACCAAAGCGCTATCGGAATTGTTGCTGCGGCCGACGCAGACCTCGACATCGCGGCAATGGATATGGGTATTCTGAACAACCTTTCGCTCACCGACGGAAACGGTTACACGAACGGCGAAGAAGCGAGCTTCGATGCCCTCGAGCTCTCCTTCAATGTCTCTTCCCCTTTTCCCGTCAGCAACGCGTTCGCTGTGGTCTTCGCTCAGGTGAAGTTGAACGACATTGAAACAAACATTAGCTTTCATCACGAAATCGGGGAAATCGGGCCAACTCCGCGTCGAATCAGAGCCACCAAGTTGGGCTTTCCTCCCGGCTACGAGATTTCCGAAACCAAAGTTCATCTCTTTAGCCACGGTGAAGAAATCGCCACCAATCTCTCTGAAAAACGCTACGGATTGACCGATACTCAAGCTCGCGAGTTTGTCAGCATAGGCCACATGGCGAGCCACAAACGCGATACCGTCCCAGCTCAGCCAGTCTGGGCTCTCGCGCCCAACGAACTTTTTGCCGCCGAAGACGCGCCTCAGTTCGATTTTTCCGTCGCAGTCGACGTCGACAATTCCGGTCGAGTGACCAAGTGGTCGAGCAGCAACGTTTCCCTCCCAGTCCACGTTCAAAACGTGGTCCAGCGTCTCACCTTTCTGCCTGCGTTAGAAAAGGGAAAACCCGTCGCTTCAACCGTGACAGTGAATCCAGCCGACTTCTTCAAAAACTAACCGCTTCGTTCACTCCGAAACCGCGGAAGACGCCACAGGTAAGATCCGGCCTTCGTCGTCGTAGAAAATTTCTTTCACCTTCACGCAGCGCAGGTGATTCGCGCCGCCCGAAAGGGAGGAATCGTGGTGAAATAAAAACCAACGTCCATTGTGCGCCACAATTGAGTGGTGCGTTGTCCAGCCGAGAACGGGCTCCATGATTCTCCCTTGATAAGTAAAGGGACCGGTCGGACTGGAGCCGGTGGCGTAGACCAAAAAATGAGTATCTCCCGTCGAATAAGAAAAGTAGTAAACGCCGTTGCGCTTGTGCACCCAGGCCGCCTCAAAAAAGCGCCGATCACGATCACTCGCTTTGATCACGTCACCGTTTTCATCCAAAATCTGCATCCCGGCGACCTCTCCCTCGATGGACTTCATGTCTTCCGAAAGCTTCGCCACCAGCGGCAACAAAGCCGGCGTATCACCAGTCGGCTCCTCTCCCATTGGATCGAACTTGCCCGACTGCCAATTCTGTAACTGCCCGCCCCAAATTCCTCCGAAATACAAATAGGCTTGGTCATCATCGTCGACCATCACCGCCGGATCGATGCTGTAGCTCCCCGCGATATAATTTGGCTCCGCCACAAACGGCCCCTCCGGCTTATCTCCCACGGCCACGCCAATGCGAAAGATTCCGTCCTTATCCCGCGCCGGGAAATAAAGATAGAAGAGACCATTCTTCGACGCCGCGTCTGGGGCCCAAAGTTGAGTGCTCGCCCAAGGCACATCTGCCAACGCCAACGCCACCCCGTGATCCGTCACCTCTCCGTCAACTTCATCCATGGAAAACACATGGTAGTCCACCATGTCATACTGATCTCCATTATCGTTGGTCGGATTCTCCGTCTCGCGATCGTGGGACGGATAAACATAGATCCGGCCATTAAAAACATGCGCCGAAGGATCAGCCGTGTAGAGGTGCGTGATAAGGGGATTATCCGACATTCCTGCGACATTTGCTCACAGATGAATTTAAGGAAGAGCGATCTTAGTCTAATGTTTTCGCAGTCGTCTGTCGCCGGATCTGCCAGCCTAAAATCCAACCCCAGATTTCACCGATACAATCCGGATAGAAGCCAGGGAGTTGGGATTTAGAATCCAGTATTCATCCGTGAAATCCGTGGTTCAAAATTACGCCGTCAGTAACTAGGTCGCTGGAAAGCGGCCAAATGAGCGCAACCAGAAACATCCAACCAGGTTGCTCCCCGGCAAGGATGCCCGAAAACGTTAATCGTCACCGCTCTTTCCGCGAGTAATTCAGACTCCCCCCTTCACTCTGCCCGCACATTCCCAATTCTTTCTTCCGTTGCTAGATACAAAGCGGCCACAGGAATATCACGGGGTGGAAAACTAAGAAATATGAGTCGAGGTTCGGTCATACGATGCACCGGATTCAGTTCGCCGAGTGCGTCTCTCAATTTTCTCATATTTTCAGCCAACATCACGGCGCCAATATCGACATGGTCCGTGACATAGCTTGAACCGTGAAGCCCCCCTGCAAATCCATCCACTACCAAAAACTCTCACTCAGCTTCAGCAAATTTGCTTAGAATCGTGTAAAGTTTTGTCATACGCTGCACCCGCTTTTCGCAAAGCGATCATCAAGTCCAAGCCCGATTGATTGTGAAGCACTCTATCCTCGTAACTCAGCGCAAGATTCGAATCCAGCAGACTCAGATCGATTCCCGCATGACTTGCCTTTTCAAGATTCTGGTCGACTAGGTCTAGGTTCGATTAAACGACGTGACGCGAAATTTAGCGCAAATCCCGAATCTACTTCCCGCGTTTTTTGAAGAACTTCTGGAACGCCGCCGCCTTCTTGGCCGCTGGCTTTCGCACGGGACGCTTGGCGCCCTTGGTTGCGGCAGCGAGACGGGCACCCTGCTTGGGCGATGCAGCTCTGGGCCTCGGCACCGAATCCGAATCGCCGTCTTCATTCGCATGAAACCCGCAGGGCGTGATGTGGAGCGGCGGTGTCACATCCTGCGTTTTCTTTTTGTCGTCGAGCAGTCGTTTCGCGATATGCCCGAGCCCGAGTCGATTCATCGAAGCACGCAGCACCTTCTTCATTTCTGGCTTATACCAGAAAAAGAAACTGCGCTGCTCTTGTTTCGCCTCCGGGGTTCGCGCCACAAAGACATTGCTTCCGTCGTAAGGGTGCACGCCTGTCGCGTAAATTTCTGTCGCGACGGTCATTGGCGTAGGCGTGAAGTCCTGCACTTGCTCCAAACGGAATCCCAGGTCCTTCGTCTTCAACGCCAACTCCGCCATATCTTCCGGGCGTGAGCCTGGATGCGAGCTGATGAAATACGGAATGACCGGCATCGGTTTGCGGCCGGCTTTCTCAACCGCCTTTTCGAACTTCTCCTTAAACTTGTAGAACAGGTCGAAAGTCGGCTTGCGCATGATCCGTAACACGTGATCGCTGGTGTGTTCGGGCGCAACCTTGATGCGCCCTGGCACGTGATGCGCCGCCAGTTCATCAATGTAGCGATCGTGGCTGGCCTTGGCCTTCGGCGAGGCGCCTTTCTCGTGCAGAAACAGATCGTAGCGAATGCCACTCGCCACGTAAGCGTGGTTCACGCCTTCGGTTTCTCGCACCGATTTGTAGATATCCAATAGCGCCGTGTGATCGGTATCCAGATTACGGCATACCTCGGGCCAAATACAGCTCGGCCGCACACACTCATCACAGATCCACTGCTCCTTGCCCTTCATTTTATACATGTTGGCGGAGGGCCCTCCAACATCACTGATCGTGCCGCGGAAGTCCGGCATCAGCTTGATCGACTCCACTTCCTTGAGAATCGAAGTCTTCGACCGGCTCGCGACGAATTTCCCTTGGTGCGCCGAGATCGTGCAAAAGCTGCAGCCCCCGAAACAACCGCGATGCATGTTGATCGAGTGCTTGATCATCTCATAGGCCGGGATCGGTCCGCGCTTGCGATACTTCGGATGCGGTAGCCGCGTGTAAGGCAAATCAAACGCCGAATCGATTTCCTTCTCCGTCATCGTTGGAAACGGCGGATTCACGACGAGCAATTTATCGCCCGTTTTTTGAAAAAGTCGCCGGGCCTTCACCCGATTCGATTCCGTTTCGATGTCCTTAAAATTCTTTGCGTAGTGCGCGCGATCTTCGAGACAATCACCGTGGCTATAGAGCTCGAAATCCTCCCACCGCTTGTTCTTCGGCGCCCCTTGCGCCTGGGGCAACAACACCGCCGTCTGCGGCACCGTCGTGAGCGATGAAAACGGCACGCCCTGCTTGAGCAGGCGGATCGTTTCCTTCAGCGGCAGCTCCCCCATGCCATAAACCAAGAGATCCGCGCCACTATCCTCGAGAATCGAAGGTTTTAGCTCATCGGCCCAATAATCGTAATGAGTCACTCTCCGCAAACTCGCCTCGATCCCGCCGATCATCACCGGCACCTCGGGGAACAGGTCTTTTAATATCTTCGAGTAAACCGTCGTGGCATAATCCGGTCGAAATCCGTGTGCTCCACCCGGCGTGTAAGCATCCTCACTCCGCATCTTCTTCGCCGCCGTGTAGCGATTCACCATCGAGTCCATACAACCCGCCGTGACCCCGAAGAACATCCGCGGCTCGCCGAGTTTTTTAAAATCCCGCAGGTCATCTTGCCAGTTCGGTTGGGCGAGGATGGCCACGCGCAAGCCTTCCGCTTCCAACATTCGCCCCACCGCGGCGGTGCCAAACGCCGGGTGGTCCACGTAGGCATCCCCCGAGACGATAATCACATCGAGATAGTCCCAGCCCCGCGCCTCGACCTCCTCGCGGGTCGTGGGCAGCCAGCGGGCCGGGTCCCAAACGGGCTCTCGCGAGTAAATGATTTTGGACGGTGACGGTGAGCTCATGGTGAAGGTGTGACGCGTGCACCATTCGCAGAACGCCGCGACCTGCAACCTCGATCGGTCATGATGCGGCGCCGGGAACGATCCCAGGCGGGGTGCGGAGGTGAAAGCGGGAACGCCAACCCTCGCTCACACCCCCGGGGGCGTCCCGCTGGAAAACCCATCGGTCGAGTAGGAATCGCGGTGATACTCACCGGTGCGACTCGTGCCGGAACGGGTGTTGTAGAGCTCGATCACCCGCAGCAGCTCGCTCAGGGAAATTTGCGCATTGTGATCTGTGTCCGCCGTGTGGAAGCGACTCCCTTCCGGGGTCGTTCCTTCCGCCGTAGCCGGATCGCTGGCGTAGCCATCAACGGAACCTGCCTGCATGGTGTAACGCCCGGTTCGCGTGGAATTCCACCGGGTGTTGTAGATTTCAATAAGCCGTAGTAGTTCGGAGAGACTCAACCGATTGTCCTGGTCGGAATCGGCATCGTGATAGACAACGGGAATCGCCTCAAAGACTGCGACTACCGAATCCAGGCGAACGGCCACCGCGGCGGTTCCGTCAAGTTGTCCGCCCGAAATGCGCACGATCTCAACGGTCGCAGCATCAAATCCGGGCCCCGCCACCCAAGGCGCGATGCCCGGGAGCTGAGACGTGAGAATTGTGGCCCGAGCGGATTTACCGGCCAGATCAAAGAGTCGGATCTCCAACGAGGTCGCTTCGTTTCCCTCCAACGTTTCCCCGGCCAACGAGATGGCGTTGTCGTCGCCTAGGTTGAGCACCGAGGCAAAATGCAGCTCCAGAAAGGAATCTGCGTCGTTGGTCACTCCGGGGCCGGTAATGTCCAGAACTCCGGCGCCCTGCACGATGCTCGTCGCAGGCGCGGTGGTGCCGGTGAAGGCTACGGTGGCCTCCCACGTCCCAGCGAAAAAGGCATTGCCTCCGCTCAGATCATCGAACGATTCGATATCCTGCGCCGCCTGGATCACCCCAGGGGAACAGATAGCAAGTAAAGCCGCGAAACAGGAAGTGCAGCGGGACATGGTTTTCACAGGGTGTAGGGCAACGGAAGCACGAGAGGGCGACTTCCTCCTCCCAGTCCCCGGCGCAGGATGCGGATCGGTGTGCCGCCGGAAATGACGATGGCATCGCGACTGGTAACGTTGCCCGGAGCACGTTGCCAGTGGCTGCCGTTGTGGAAATAGGAGACCCACGACGCGCCGACCGCAACGGACAACACGTCCGCCTGCCCGGCATCGGCATTTGAGATCCAACCAGCGAGATGGGTCTGGATAGCGAGGGAACCGAGCGTGATATCGGTGGGAAATCCGGTATGGGTAAACGTCGCGCCTTGGTCGGATACCGGGATGTTCGTCGGGGAGATTGGGACCGCCCCGATGAGCGTAAGGGTGAACGCGCCGGCCTTGCGGCCGATGGCGATCATGCCGTTGGGGGGAATGCGAGTTTCCCCCTGATTGGTGGTCGGGCCATCGGTGCGCCGCCACTGCGCGGACGTGGTGTCGAAGAAGTAGCCGATACGATTGGATTCGCCGAGTGCCACGATGTCGGCCTCGGCGGGAGTGGGGCCGCCTTTGAACGTATCGGCGCCAAACAACGAGTCCAAGGTATCGACGGGGACCAGTTGATAGAGATCGCCCGCCAAGACCCCGAGCGCAACAAGATCACGTCCCGACAATTCGAGCGTGCCGGGGGTGTTGGCAACCACGGCGAGCCGGGCGCCCGCGCCCGCGCCCGAGAGCAGTTGGAGGTCGTAGGGGTAATCTGGATGCGCGAGGGCGGAGCCAATCCAACCCGCGCCGACCACTCGCACGGAGTGGGCGGTGACCTCGCTGAGCGAACCCATGGTGTTACCCGTCGCGGCGGCCCGATCGACCAAGGTCAGCGCGAAGGGACTGGTGACCGGCCCCGCCGGGGTGCCGGCTTCGACGAACAAGACTTCCCCGCCCACCGGCAAAGAGTAGGTCACTTCAGCCGGAGAGGTCAGCGCACCGCCAACCACGAGCCAGAGGAGTTTGAATCGAAGACCACTTGCCCGTGCTGGTGACCGGCGCAGATGCCACGAGTGCGGGTGATGGGCACGCCCCCACCCGCTGGCGAAAATCAGGTTATAGAGATCGTTGAACATCGGAAAAGCCAAACCCCGAATCGGTGGCGTAGAGTAAGTTTTGTGCGGCCGAATACCAGAAGACCAACCGGCCTTCCGCATTCTGTTGCATGACGAATCCATTCAAATCGTGCGGGAACCATTCCGGAAGGGGAATCGCTCCGGCTTGGGCCGCGCGCGTCGGCACGGAATTGAGAGAAAAGGGGTTGGTATCGAGCCAGCTGCGTAGGTCGTTGCCCGGCTGCACGGCGAGAAACCACTGCCAGTTTTTAACGTTATCGTGGGCGGCATCGGCGATCTCTCGCCGCTCAGCGCGCAGGATAACATCGTCGGGCGTCGGTCGACGCCAAAGCGCTTTCTGGAAGACCAGCGTAGCGTCGTGCGTGACATCGAGACGCTCGTCTGGACCCACGTGAGTCACGGAGGGCACCGTCTGCACTCGCGGCGATGGCGACGGTTTGGGATTCATCCACCAGACCACGCCAGCTCCGACCAACGCGATGAGCGCGAAGGCGAAGAGAAAACGGCGGAATGGAGGTTGCGGGGGCATTGGCGCGATCAGATCAGTTACCGGCAGTGGAGTAGGTCCGAAGGAAGAGCTTGATGTCGGACACGGTGCGAATAAATTGGTCGAGCGCGAGCTGCTCGTTGTTGAGCAGGGTGTTGGCCGGGATCACGAGTTTCCACTGAGTGTTCCACACGCTGCGGCTGATGAGACGGGTGTTGGTGAACTCGGCTGGAATAGAGCTGTAGAAATACACCGGGTCGTCGACGGCACGGAAAGCCTGATGCTTGCGCGGGATCCAAAGCTGTTCATTGAGCGTTCCCTGCGGGGTGAAGAACTGCTGGTCAGCGAAGTTGCTCGAGCCGAGGTTCTTGGGTAGCGGCAGCGCCTGATCCTTGACGGCCCAGGAGCGGATGATGTTGGCGTCGCCCAGCGGCGGCGCACGCATGACATCGAGTCCGGCCGGAATGAGATAGACGTAGGGGGTCGCACTCAGGGCGTTGGGATTGGAGCTGGCGGGACCGCCGGCACCCGGCACTCCCACCGCGTAGGGATCCATGCCGACGTAATCCTCGAACACGATGCCGGTGGAGAAAATCTTGGTCGCAAATGTCGACGGCGAGTAGGCGTGATCACCCCCGGCGAGCGGCCAGCCGAAGAAGTTGAGGCCGGGCTCGATGGTGGTGGAGAATGAGATCACAATGCCGGGCACGGCTGAACCATCGGGTTTGGCGAGGTTGCCGCAATACAACGCGACATCGGGGTCATTGAGCACGTTGCTCATCACGTGCTGCTGCAGGACTTGCTGCCACACCGAGTTGTCATCGGCCGTGGGCTGATCGGTGCGGATACGGAACAACTCTTGGCGCAGCGAGAACACCGTGCCGTTGCGATCGGGGTTGTTGATGCCGAGGCGCCCCTCCGCGACGAGCCACTCGCTGTCGAGACCGGCGAGCACACCGGCTAAACCGGAGTCGCCGAGGCCGGAGGCCACGGGATTGTTGCCCGAAAACTCGCCCAAACTGGAGGTGCCGATGATGTTGTTAACGAAACTCTCGCCCTCTTCGGTGCTGAGCAGGCCGGTCTCGTAGTCGTAGGCCTTGGCGGCGGCATAGACGTAGGTTTGGGCAAGATCGAAGAGCGACTTGTATTGCGAAAGTTCCTCGTTGCGCAGGTCGCGGTAGACGAGGTCGCGGGTGCGGTAGCCTTGGATGACGGCGGCGGAGCGTTGGCGGAAGACTTCGCGGTCGGAGAGGATGTGATTGGTCTGGGCGAGCAGGCGCGAGACCTCTTCGTTGGCCTGTTGCACTTCGGCGAGACGGCGGGCGATCTCGTAGGAGGTCGCGAGCATTTGCTCGTAGAGGTGCTGGAATTCGAGCACCTGCATTTTCTCGTCGGACTGCGCCGTGAGCGCTTCCGTCTGGCCTTGAATTTGGGATTCGAGATTGTCGATCATGCCTTGCAGGCGGTCGGCGGCAGCGTCGGCCGCGATGCCCAGGAGTTGTTCGGCGTAGGAAGCGACGGCCCCCTGGAGCTTAGCGATACCGCGACCGACAAAAGCGGTGTCGAACGCGAGCGGACCGGTGACAGTGGGGATGCTGGCCCGCACCGAATCGGCGAGGTTGCCGATATAGTTGGCCGCAGCCTGGGCTTGGGCGGCCCCCTGCGTGAGCAACTCGGCGGCGCGCTTGAAAGTTAACGCCTGCCGGGCGAGCGCGATCTGGGATTCCTCAACCTCCTCTTCGGCCTCGATCAGCTCAATATACATCTGATAGGCACGGTCGAAGTGGTCCTTCTTCGTGTTGAAGGTGTTGGTCGCCTCGCGAAGATTCACCTGCGCCGTGTAGGTGGCGAGCAACGCACCTTGAATCTTGCCGGGCTGGGCGCGCTTGCCATAGCCGGCGGGAGGAAACTGGGCGAGGTCGAGCTTGGAAATCTGGTAGGTGCGCGTCGTGTATTGGACGGGGTTATTGACGCGGTCCCAGATACTCTGGATCAGCCAGTCCGTGAACGGATTAAGGTCCTTGGGTTCGCGGAAGTTCACCGTCACCGTCTGGCTCGGATCGATGATCGTCGAGGGTTGGTTGATGAAATAATAGTGGTAGAGGTCGGGGCCCGTGTAGCCTTGGGCATAAAGTTTGCCCGGTCCGATGTCCCCGGCGTAGGGGGTGCCGAAGAGCGTCGAGAGTTCGTATTGGTAGGCCGACTCCTGGTTCGAGACCGCCGTATTGTAGTCGTCGAGCGTGTTGTTCTGCTGCCGCAGCAACTGGTTCATGCGACCGGCCTGATGGAAGGCGTTCTTGGCGTTGAGGGAGGCCTGGATAGCGCGTCCGTAGGTCTGCTCGAAGTGCGATTTGCCGGCAGCGAGTTCGCTCGGCGAGATGTCAAAGGTCATCGCATCGTGCGGCAAACCGAGGGTGTTGAGATGAGCCTGCAAACCTTCGGAGAGCGAGAGCACGGTGCTCGCACTCGTGACCAGATCCGTCAGCTCGGGCACGGTGGTGCGGTCGATCTTTTCAATGCCCTCCTTGTTACTGAACGCAGGCAGCATGGCGTTGGCGCTGAGCCAGTTGAAGTAGGCCCCTTGGTAGACGCGGGACGACCATTCGTCCGTGCCCCAGGCGCGGGTGTTGCCGGTGGCACTGTTGTAACGTCGGTCACCGAGGTGCGACCAACCGTGCTCCTCACCATCGAGGTGGTTGTCACGGGCGGTAAAGTCGACGATGTCGACGCCGGTGCGGGCTAGCGCGGCAGCGGCGGCAGTAAACTTGCGTTCGTCGAAATAGTCGATCTGAACCGTCTGCCCGAGCACGGAGACGGATTCGGTGTTGGGCACCCAGGTAAAGGAGTCGCTGTTGAGCAACTTGTAGTAGCCGGTGACCGCAGAGAGGTAGTGCCCGTAGGCGTCGCCGTGGCCCTGCGGGAACAGGTATTGGGCGTCGGCGGCGTCGAGCACACCGTTGGCATTGGGACCGCCGGACTTCTCCTTGATGTTGTAGTTCACCGCGTAGATCGGTTCTCCGGAGCTGATGCCGTTGGTGTAGTTCCAATAAAGGCGGTTGTAGGCGGGCGAGACCTGGATGCTGGTGGCAAAGAAATCATCGCGACCGCGCAGCAGGCCAAGCGTCTCTTCGACCAGCGTACGGACTTGGCCCTCGAATGAGAAGCGGGCGGAGCTGATGTCGGACGAATCGACGTCGCCGTCGATTTGGATGGTCGGGTTCTGGGCGTCGTCGTAGGCCTCGTTGCCGAGCGTCATGTAGAGGTCGTTGAGGTAACCGGCGACGAGCAGGAGGGTGTTGTTCACGGCCGCGTCATTGATGTCGGCATCGATGCTCTGGGCTTTCACCCGATTGAGCACCGTCTCGTAGATCTCAATGAGGCCGAAGCTGTCAATATTGTCGAGGTTGAGCGCCACGTCGCCCTCCCAACGGGTGCCGGCCTGAGTGAGGAAACTCACATCGGTACTGATCGGGTTGTTGTAGAGATCGGTCTGGCGCTGGTTGAAGGGATTGATGCCGTCGAGCACGCGCTTCACCCAGCTCTCCACGAGCACGGGTTGGGTCCACTCACTCACGCGATCCCCGCTCACGATGCTGGACGGATCTTTCGCCCGGTAGCGCATGGTAAAGAAGTTGTCGGTGAAGAGCAGGAGCGGGTTGCCGAGTGGGGTCGCGGCGGAGCCCCCGACGACGATGGTGTTGCTAAACCCTTGGGCGGGCGGGTTGGGCACGATCCACTGGGAGCTGGTGGCGTTGGGGTCGGCGGGATCGACGACGACCTGCTGCTTGCGCGTCGTCTTATGTAGGCGGAACTCGACTTCGTGAGGCGACGCGCCGGACGACTGCGCGGAGTAGAGCGCAACCTCGATCGTGTTGGCGCCGGGCACGAACATCCCGAGCGGAAGTGCAAATTGGTTAAGCAGGCCACCGGGTGTGGTCGACGCAGGCACCAGGCCGGTGCGCGCCGAGGAGAGGGCGAGGCCGGGCGGAATGGGGGAGGCCGGTGGTAGGTTGTAGGCCAGCACGGGAATCTGATTGACGTAAACGACGAAGCCGTCGCCCTCATCGACGCCCGACGTCGAGCTGAAGATCAGCTGGGTAGGCAGCTCGTGATCAAGGACGAGCGACGTGTTGCGGAAGACCTTGCCGGCCGGACTGGGCGGCGTGGTGGCCGTGGTGTAGCCCGCCTCGTTGACCACGAGGGAACGGGGCAAAGTGACGGTGGTGGCCGCACCGTAATTGAGGTTGAGAGTGGATTCACCCAGATCGCCGGTGGGGTTGACGAGCTGCTGCCAAAGATTGCTCTGGGGGGCCGTGCCTCCGCCGATGGCGAGCGTGGTCGAGTAGAGATAGATGGCGGGGTAAGTGCCGTTAGTGGTGGTGAAGTAAGCCCACTCGAAGGTGTAGAGATCGGGGCGCGCCGCATAGTCGCCGCTGTGGCGCAAACTCGTCTGCTCGTCGAGCGGATTGGCGGCGTTGATGGCCTTGAGGTCGCCGATGTAGAGGTCGTCAACCACCCGGATGATCTGCAGACCCACGGGTTCACCTTGTGGCGTGAAGGCCAAGCCATCTCCGAAGAGCAAGGTGACGTAGCCATCGCCCTTGCCCTGGGCGGTGAGGGCGTAGCTATCGACGGCGGTGTCGGAATACTTGACCTCGGCGAGAGTCTTGGCGTTGACGGTCACGGTCTTGGTCGGGTCGACGATATAAGTCCCGGGACGGGCCGGATCTTCCTTGAACGTTTCGACGGCGGTGGCGAGCAACTCGATGGCCTTATCCCAACTGGCCTTGCCCTCGGCTCCGGCGAGTACGAGGCCCTTGAGCGCGAGTTCGTCGGCGTCGCTGAGCGCATTGAGCAGCAGGTAATCCTCGCCGGCGATTTCGTCGACAAACTCTCCGTTGAGTTGCAGGCCACCCTTGTCGCCGAGCAGCGGGTTGTAGAAGAACCGCTCTTGGAGGTGCGGCTGGGCGAGTTGGAAGTAGGTGTTGCCGTTTTGGGCCGTGGTCTTGAGCGACGGAGGCAGAGCACTGAGTCCGACACCGGGCGCATTGATGAGCACGGTCTTGCCGCGCGTCGGATCATGCAGGGTCACACTGGGCGCCTCGGTGCCGTGATTGGCGAGCGACTGCTGGTAAAGCACGCGGGCACTGGTCTGGCCGCGCACCGCAGGGAGACCATTCTTCGGCAGGATCAGCGATTCGCCCACATTCAAGGTCGGCGACGAGTCCGGCCACACGGGCCGAAATACGACGGTGAGCGCCGTGCCGGAAACGGGGTCGCCCTCATAGGTGATGGCGGGAGTCGCGCTCGCGATGGGCCGCAGGTAAGGCAGCACCGTGCCACTGGCGATCGTGCGCCCAGGCACCGCGAAATCGGATCGCATGGTGTAGTAAAACTGCATGCCCAGCGCGGCAGTGGCACTGGTGCCAGCGTGCGGACCGCGATAAACCCAGTCGTAACCCTTGCGATCCTTGTAGGTGAAGGCGGCGTAAAGCGCGGGCACCCCGTTGCCGACCGCCAGATCGGGACCGGCGGGGGCCGGCGGGTTGACCTCGAGATTGGCCACCGTGCCATCGGGTTTGAGGGGGAGTGGCAGGAACGGCAGTGGCATGGGCGCGAGCACGTTGAGCTGCGTGCCGGCTGTGACCCCATAATCGAAGTCGTAAATCTGATTCTCGCGCATGACCTTGTAGACCTTCATCGCGGGACGGCTGTCGGCCGGATCGGTGTAAGCGAGCAGCACGCGTGGCAGGGATGTGAATCCGGTGCCGGAAATGACGTTGAGATCGTCGCGCAGGGCGTAGCCGCGACCATTGAGCAGGAGGGCGTGCTCCTCGTTGGGGTTGTAGCCCGGTTGGTTGGAGTCGGGCTGATTGTAGACGGTGAAGGTGGGAACGTTGGTCGGCAGGACGCCGGTGCCTTGGTTGGAGGCGAGCACAATGGCGGGCACGGGCTGGCGAATGACAAAATCGTCGATGCCAAACGATTCATTGGCGATGGGCTCGTTAAGGTTGCTGCCGAAGCCCACCTTGAGGGCGGCGAGGGAGCCGAGGGCGGCGTCGGAATCAGGCGTGGCGTGGATGAGCACACTGAACGTCTGGTCGTACCAAGTGCCGGCGTTGAGTTTGGCGTAGCCGTTGGGCTCGGGCTGCACGGTCCACGTGTAAGTGATGCCGTTGATCGACTCCTTGCCCGACGCAGTCTCGAGCACCTGCAGATTCACCTGGTAGCGCTGGTCGATAACGCCCCGGTCATTGACGTAAACGCGGAACGACTCGTTGTCCCACGTATCCAGTCGGAGGATACGGAAGGAAATTTCCACGCCTGCTTCGCCGACATCGGGAATGGCGAAGGTCTTGGAGGTGACGGGACTGTTGACTTGCACGTTGGTCGCGGAGCCGACCGCGTAGGTGCCGAAACTGCCGAGGTAGCGGTTGGTGCCGCTGAGGGTCGTGGTGGTGGAGTTGCTCCAACCGGAGGCCCCGCCATCGAAGTTCTCCTCGAACACCGTGCTGCTCTCTCGGTAAGCGAGCGTATAAACCGTGATGGCGGCCGGAGTGTAAAAGTCGGTAAACTCGGCAGACTTGGCGGGCGTGCGCTTGAACCACCAAACCGTGAGGGTGTTCTGCCCCGGGATAGCGTTGACCGGAATAATGGCGCCTTTTTCGGCATCGGTAACATCGCCCTCAAACGGGTTAATATACGCTTGCGGAGAATAGCTGGTGCCGGCCGCGATGTAGCCCGCGGTGACGAGGTCAGAGGAAGGCGGTTTGATGCGCTCGCCGACGTAGGCGAGGCCCGTGTCCGAAGCGAGGTCGCCGGCGGTGCCGTATTGAGTCAGGTTGGACGCTCCGGTGAGCAGGCGCACATACCAGACGCCGCCGTTGGTGCCGGTGAAACGCAGCAGGGAGCGGTTCATCTGGTCGACCTCGCCGACCAGGTTGACCATGAGCCGCTGGGTGGTGGCATCCATGTAGGTATCACCCTCGGGCGAGTCCTGGTAGACGATCTCCGGCACGTTACCACCGGGGAAGGACAAGCCGGTGCCGGTGCTGGGGGAACTGCCGTCTATCCCAATGCGGTTGGTCGCGAAATGAGCGAGATCGGACGGCCAGACCTGCAGGTATTTGTTCAGGTATTTGGGCCACTGGATCTTAAGGTTGCCGACCGCCGCGGCGGGATTGGGTATCGCCATGCCCAGGGATTCGAGCCAGTAGAAGGTGACGCGGTCCTCGATGTCGTTCTCGCGTTCGGCATTATAGGTAAGCGAACCGTCGGGCCGGGGGGAGGAGCCGTAATAACTGGTTTGGTCAACGCCGCTGGTCGTCGCTACCGGACTGCCCACCAAGGCCGGATCGGGGTTGTAGCCAATGCCTCCCGTGGGCTCCGGCAATTCGCCGTAGGGCAGGATTTGATCACCCAGCAAAATGGTCGCGGTCCGGGCGGGCAACGCGCGGCTCACGTTGACGATGTCGAGACCAAGGAATTCGTGCGAACCGTCTTCCCGCAAATCACCCAAATATTCCACCAGCAGACGACCGGTGATGTTGTAGGCGTGCAGTTCGCCCACGCCGTTGGATTTCTCAAACCACAGCGTGCGCAGAATCTCGTTACCTTCGGCGTTGGGATCAGCTCCTGAGGCACCCACGACCACATACTCTTTGGTGACGGTCTCCGGGAAGACGTTGCTGAAGACCGGATTGACCGTGACGACCTTGCCCGAAGGAATGTCCACGCGCGGCCCGTTGAAACTCTTCTCCGTCCAATACATCGTGCGCACTGGCGTGGCCGTCGCGGACGAGACCGAGAAACGTTCCTCATAGAAAACGTAGGCTCCGTTCTGCGGCAACAGGGAGCGCCAGGTGATCACAACCGAACCCGGCGTATGGGAGAAAACCATCTTGGCGTGGGGACTGTAGTAAAAGCTCGGCAACACCCCATCCGCGAGAGGTGGAACCGTGGCGTTGACGCCCGTGCCCACATCGATGGCGGGAGAACTGTTGGGATTGATCAACTGCTCGCCGGCCGCGATCGGCTCGGCGCGCCAAAACGACGCTGGATCGGCAATCGCCACGAGCACTCCTGCCTTGGTCGTGTAGGCACTAGGCGGCGTGATCTGGTCGCCGAGAAAATAACGTGGCACCCCGGACGCGAAGGTCGTGCCGATACTCGAGCGCAGTAGGATGACTTTCGGATTCGACGGGTGCCCCACGCCGGTAGAGATCGGACCCGATGAGGAGGAACTCTCCACTACATTGGCAAACTGGGGCGTCAGGGTCGGTGCCCCGGTGGGCACCGTAAGCGGGCCCACCGGAGCGGGAGTTTGCACGTGGCTACGGTAGGTGAGCCAGTTGTGCACGCCACTTTCCAGCTCGTATTGCGCACGCAAGGCCGGAGCCGCCACGACCCAAGCGAAGACCAACAGGAACAGTCCGCAGGCCATCCCTGGCGAGGTCCGCTGCAATGAAGCGCTTGAGTTCCGATCCATGATGGGTAGCGGGGACACGAGGGGCGTGGGGCGTCCTTAGGTGGTTACTTGGACGTAGAGAGGCGGGCTTCGAGGACGGAGAGTCGCGCGGCGAGCGCGGCGATGACGGCGTCCTTTTCCTCGAGTCGGTTTTCGAGGTCGCCCGTGCGGATCTTGAGCTCGTCGAGCTCGACGTCGTGACGAATCTTCAGCTCTTGCACCGCTTTGGCCGCGATAGTGGCGAACTCGGTGAGGCCCACGGTCAGTCGCATCTCTCCCGAGTTGCGGTCCAGGCTCTCGCCCACGATGAGCGGGAAGAGCGGCTGCAGCTCCTGAGCAATGACACCGAACTCCAATTTGGCTTCGGGCGCATCGGAAAGATAATGGTAGCGACGGAATTGCACCTGCATCAGGCGGTCCAGCATGGGCTCGGCATCCTGAATGTCCTTCTTGATCCGGCGGTCGGATTGCCAATCCAAGTTGTTGTCACCGTCGTAACTGAAGCCCCGCCATTGGTTGCTAGCCTGCCCGCCATTGTAGAGCATGAAGTACATGGCGTTGCTATTGTGATAAATCTGCACATACGCCGGCTGTCCATTGCGTGAACTGTTGATTTGAAATTTTCGAGCGTTTAGCTCGAAATCACCGGCTGAGTTAAAACCGCCCCGATAGTTGTTGGACTGAACAAACTGAATCGGTTCGGTGGCGTCGTCGTAGGTCTTGATGACAAGGGCACCGTTGTTGTTACTGCCGGTGCCATAAATGGCCCAAGCGTCGTTGGCGGCCATGCTCCCCTTGATGCCGCTCTCGGCACCGTCGGCAGCGGCAAAATTAATCCAACCATTCGCGATGGTGAGTTTTTCGGTGGGTGAGTTGGTGCCGATGCCCACGTTGCCATTACCCTTGATGCGCATGACTTCGGTCATGCTGGTGTCGGAGGCTGAACTGCCGTAACCAAACGCCACGTCGGAGCCCGTCCCAGCCGAGTGAATCTGCAATACGCCCCCCCGAATGCCGAATCCGTAGGAGTTGCCACTGTTACCATAGAGGGAGATTTTGTCGCCCAAGGTGTCAGAAAAATTAAGCGGAAACCCTGGTTTCATTTGGCCGATACCCACCTTGCCGTCCGGCGAGAAGAACACGCTCTCGGTCCACGTGTTGCCCGTGTCGACCTCACCGAAGACGATGCCTCCACTCCCGCCGCCTTTCTGATTCAGTAGATAAGTCCGCCCGCCGCCGCCTGGCTTATTCCACTCCAGATAAGCCCCCTGCCAGTGGCTCGCAATCTGGCTCTGAGCGTTCAGCGCGCCGTTTACCCGCAGGGCGGAGTTACCCTTGCCCGTCTTCACGTCGCCACCGTAGTAGGTGAGTCCGGTGGAGTCCGTGGCCCACAGTCCAATGGTGGATGAGAACTTGTCGGCCGTGATCGTGCCAGTGGCGATGTCGGCAGCGAGGATGCTGCCGTCCAGAATGCTGTTCGAATGCACCGCGCCACCGGCAAGCTTGGAGTTGTCGACCACGCCCGAACCGAGTTTATTGGCGGTGATCTCACCATCGGCAATCGCAGTGGCGGTAATGCCACCCGGAGCAACGGTCTCGGCCATGACGGCGCGGGCGGCGTAGGCCGCGCTCACGAGGCGCTGGCGGGGGGAAATTTCAACCGGCGCTGCCGAAGTGCCATCACTGACCGAAACCCCGAGATAAACACCTTCGGCCGCCGCGCCATTGATTGCAGCAGTGACGGCCTTGACCGGCGTCGCGGGACTGCTCGGGCCGGGCAACTCGCTGATGCCGGTGCCATTGCCGATGAGTACGCTGAATGCGCCACCGGAGATCGTGACGACCTGCGACTCGGCCCAGATCGGGGTGCCGCCCGCCGCAGTGCTGTAGAGTTTGAACAACACTGTGCGATTGACCGACGCCGAGTTGCCAATCGGCACGCCGGCCGTGTCGGTCACCGTGCCTTGGTAGCTGAGCAGCGTGGGCACCGTGCTGGTGGCACCAAGCAGAGGTATCGCACCCAGGGCGAGAAGGAATATGAGGGTCGGTAGCTTCATGATGAAAATGGGTCGAATGTAACCGGAGTTAAAGGCGAAGGTCGGGATGATCAGGGTTCGGACGAACTGGTGGCGACGGGATCGGCGGGAGGAGTCGTGCTGGTATCGATGTCGGCGACTTCGGAAATGCGCCGCATGGAAAAGGTGCCCGAGAGCTGAATCGGCTTGGCGTTGAGGCCGACAACTGTCTCGGCATAGGTGCCGCCGAGAACCGTCGTCCCCCACCCCAACACGGTGGATCCGTCGGGCGGCTCGGTCGTGAAGTTGAACGTGACGGTGCGACCGACGGTATAACTTTCTTTGCCCTCGGCCAGCGGCACCGTCGTATACTTCGCGTCACGATTGTCGTGGTCGGGATGATACGTGTGCACGAACGGGTTGGCGGCATCCGTGTAGCCGTGCGTGATCGTCCAAGTGACGGAGGTTCCGCCCGCAAAGGTGCCGGCAGTGACAGGATCGATGGCATTGATCGGCATGATCGGCGCGTAGAAACGCAGCGGCTTGAGCGTCGCCGCGTTGAAGTCGAGCACCCGCGACTCGATGACGGCGACGCCCATCGGGTTGCCCGTCGAGGTGAGCTGGCCAACGAACGCTTGCCGGAGCAGTCGGGCCCGCTGGTCGGCGTCGAGGTGGACGAGGTATTGCAGGCCAAACGGTCGGGAGACGGCGTCGCTACCGGCTTGAGCACTGGTATTGGACACGTTGGTTACACTGACGTCGCACCGCCATAACCCAGCGGCGCTGGCAGGTTCGGCGCTCACGGGCAGACGCACATCGGTGAAGTTGGACGCATCACGTAGCCGCAGAATCGACGCATAAAATGCATCCCCCTCGCCAGAGAGCAGCGTGTGGTCGAGCGCAAAATCGAGATCAACGCGACCGTTGGCCGGAATCGTAACTGTCATCGCCGCCCCGCCGGCGGTGGTCTCCGGCACCGGGGTGTAGACGTAGGCGTTGGTCGTGCTGTCAAACGTACGCCGGGCGATCGGCACCCCGCCGAAAACTGCCGCCAACCCCACCGGCTCCACCTCCGATGGATCAAGCGAGATCGTGACCGTGCGTGCCACCGTTGAGCGGTTGCTCGCGCCCACCGTGATAACCGGCAGCGTGCGCCCGAAAGCCAAGCCATCGTTGTTCGGCACTTCGTAAGCGAGCGGACCGGTGAAGTCGCTGACCGCCGACAAATCGAACCAATAAGCGGTCCCCGACCGCAGCGGCTCGGCGTTGAGATTGATCTGCAGCGGATTGGAGGGGCCGAGATTTCCACCCACATATTTGTAGACCTTAGTCGTGGTCGGCAGGCCAGTCGTGCCGTTGGCGATGAAACTGGTAAAATACGAACTGAGAATCGGGCCACTGGGCGCGGCGGGAACCCCGATGAAATTAGCCCCGGAAATCAGCCACGTGGCAGCGGGTGGGCGCACCAATTGTTTGAGCGTCAGGGTCGTAGTGGCAGTGGTGCGCACGAGATACGCGGAGTTGGCGACCAATCGACTCAGTTTTTGCTCCGCCGGGACATCGCGTTTCCACACCGTCCATTCCTCACTGGAGGAACTGGGTTCCGACGGTGACTGGGAGAACTGGATTTGGTTGGGGTTGGGATTCCAACGCCAGACCTCGGTGATCGTCACATCTGTGATCAACGCCTCAAGCGACTCGTAGGACGCATCCCCCGCCAGCCAGATGGCGTTCCACCCTGAGACCAAGGGGTACGACTGCGTCACCCACTGCGCTCGCAACGCGGGAATCGCCAGGAACCAGATACAGAGGAGGGCCGAAACGCGTTTCATTATTGAACTCCGAGGCGGTAGAAAACCTTAGTCTCGCCGGGTTGGACCTCGACGGAGCAAGTCCAAACCCCCACCGCCGTTCCCGTGTAGGAGGTAACGGGATTGGGATCATTTCCGACCCGGAAAGCCACGGGCGTCCAGTTGACGAGATCCGTGCTCTTCTCCAGATGGTAGACTTTGTTGGTGAGAGTGAAAAATTCGAGCGTAGCCCGGCTCCTCGTCATCTCCACAATGTTGAGGAAGAATGTCTCCTCCACATCACTGCCGTAGGTCAGGGCCACATACTTCACGACGTTGGCGATACCATCGCCATTCATATCGCCGTCGGGCGTGACGCGCCACAAATCCTCGAGAGGAAGTTGGGCATAAAACAGCTGTTGTTGTTCCCAAGCATCGGGGAGCCCATCGCCGTCGGTATCCTGCCCCAGCGTCAAATCCAGCCGACGACGGTCCGCCGGGTTGCCCACCGTGCGGGCCGTGGTGACCTCGATGGGATAATGTAACACCCCACCGATTTCGACTGCGATCGTGAACGCGGCGCCCAGATTGGTCGCGAGTGAGGTGTAGGTCGCCGTGCCCGCCCGCGCCATATCCAAGCGGAGTCGGATTTGGTAGTTGTAGTCGTAATTCTCGACTTTCGCGACGGGATTGCGCGCCAGTTCATTCCCTCCCCTGTAGAACACCACGTTGCCCCCACCATCAGACAAAAGAACGCCGAACTCGTCGCGCACATTGCCAAAAACGGTGTAATGCGGTGCCGGCGGAAACGCCGACGCGAACGCTGCCGCCATTCCGAAACTCACGAGCCAACAGGCGATACGACGCCGTCTCCCCGTGAAGAGGCCGTCATTTCTTGAGACTACCTCTGGAAGTTCCACCGTAAACAGAACCTGTTTCACGCCCTTCCTCCCGCCGGGGCAACACCCCATAGATTTTCGCCATCGGACGAGCGGTTATCCACGGAAGCCGAATCCCCAGACAGCAGCCCAGCCCATAAATTTCCGCACCTGTCGCTGTCACGAACTTCAGAGATTCTGTATTGCAAGTGATTAGTTATTAGAAGGTAAAGGGCACTGTCACCGGCGGATCTTTTTCAAATGTTTTTTTACTCTCAATATAATTATTTTAAAGAATTTTCATCAGAAGCATTACTTATCACTAATTACTTATCACTAATTAGTTTCACTTCGAACCGCCCCAACCGAACCGCCTCCTCGATCCAGGTCTGCCTTCAGCCTAAATTTCGTCGGCGCATCAGCTCGCGGTAATCACCCCGCATCGCAAAACATTCAGGGATACTGGATTATGAAAACGATGCTGAGGAGGGAGACCTACACCAGACCGGGGCGACCCCGGATCGCCTGGGACCGTCCCGCCCGTCACGCTATAAATCGCACGAATACCGGTGGCCAATACACTCCGGCCCGGAACCTTTAGCTCAGCGTCTGAACGCCGTCCTCGGGCTAACATCGGTGAACTTCATATCAAGGTGCTCAGGCTCAAATATCAGACTTTAACGCAAAGGCGCAGCGCCACGTAGGGTGCGAATAGGGCGCTGGAGTAGATTGCGATGCGAACGCTGCACCTTGGCTACTTTGCGTTAAACTAGTCTCGTTGGCCGATGCGATTGGTATTTTTTCTACTTCACACCTTCAGGCTATTTAGCCGGACCCAGCTTTAACGCTTCGATGTAGGCTTTGTTGACCTCGCGCAACGCCGCCAACGAATAGGCCGTAAAGTGCCCCGGATTCGTACGCACCGCCCATACCTGCGAGGAACGCGAGGCGCCCGCCGCCGCGAAAATGCCCTGACTCCCCGTGGCGCCCGCCAGTCCGAGGAGGCCCGCTCGGGCCGCGTTGTTGTTGTCGCTCTCACCGAGCGTGACCATCTTCGTGCCAAAATCGCCCACCACCACGGTTTTCTTCAATTGGACATTCGCCATATCGCCCGCGATTTTCTTCTTGAACTGCACCGCGAGCATTTTTGTTTCAGGCTGGAATATACTCAAATTCGGCGCGGCCGCCGCTTTCACCCGCCCCGTGCCGTAGCCCGGGAAAAGTCCCCGCTTGTTCCCGCTCGATTCGAGTTCCGCGAAGCTGATCAAGTAAGTCGGCGCCAACCCCACGGCGTTAAGATCGACGGACATCGAACCAAGCGCCTTCCAATTCCCAATCGCTAATGGGCTCTTATCGCCGATTTGATTACCATCTTCCCACCACAACGGCCGTTCTTCCGGCGTATAAACCGAGAGCACTCGATCCTGCAAAAAATTCGACTCCTTAGTGTCGGACTTTTCCGTCATCCCCAGCTTCGCGTATCCTCCCGTCGCCCGGGCCTCATCCACCGTCAGCACCTCGCGGCCAGATGCCTTCAAGTCGGCGATAAAGTCCTGATAGAGTTGTTTCGTGATCGCTGGTGGCGTCGCCGTATCAACCCCCGCCAATTCCACCGCGGTCTTACTCGCCCCTAAAGTGTGCGTGCCGCCAAACTTATACCCCGCCGCCCCACTTGCGGTCACACTGTCGCGGACCACAAAGCCCGCGCGGAAGCCCGCGACCAACAGGCGATTGGTTCGGTTCGCAAACTTCAACTTGTAGGAAAACTCCTTCTTCGTATCGAGCTTGATCGTGGGCACGTCGGGTGGCTGTTCTGCTGGCAAAGCCGCCAGTTCGGAGGCCGAGCTTCCCACTCCCGCCGAAGATTGCAGTGAATTCGCTTCCACGCGGTCTGAAGAAATCCCGCCTGCACGGCCTGCTCATCTACCCCGGCGAGCGAAGGCGCCGACTCATTCCCCGAAGCACCCGGCAGAGACGGTAAGTTCGGCAACTTGGGCAAGGTGCCATTGCGCGCGGCATCCTGGGCTTTCACCACCGCATTGCGACCATAGGCCCGTTTGATCGCGGGCTCGTAGGCTCCCCCCAATCGCGGATAGACCCTCATCGCCGCGCCCACCGCTTTGGCAAAATCAGGGCCAGCCGCAGCGTAGTTGACATGCAAATACACTACCAGATTCATTGTCGAATTAAACGAAAGATCCGAGGTTTCCTTGATATAATCCCAGCCGCCTAAGGCCTGCACTGCCGCCGTTTCAGCAAGGGTCTTCTTGGCTTTTTTCCGAACAAGCTCCCCAGCACGGCACCGCCCGGCACTTTGCCTGCCATTTCGCTGGAAGCCATCTTACCCAGCTCCTCACCTGCCCCATTGCCAAGCGCGGCACTCGCAATCGCTTTTTCCGCCCACGACGCTAGCGTGCCGTCCGCGCGATACGGGGAAATATATTTCCCTTTCGTGTCTTTCCTAGGCCTGGGCACCTTCGGTTTTACGTTGGGAGAAACGAGCTGAATATTCGTCAAGAGTTCCTGAATATCGCGAACGATCTTCGCAGCTTTCGCCCAGTCTTGCGGGTTAATGTCGGCCTACAGAGACCCACTGGTCCCGAGCACCAACACCATGGCGGCTGTGGTGAGTTTCATTGGAATCCTCGACGTTGAGATTTAGGAAATCCGCTTAGCGGCGAGCCTGCTTCTTGTAGGCTTTTGAAATCGCGCTGGGCATGCGATTTTCCAACTCTGGATACACCGCTACGGCTGAAGCCAATATCATTTTGTAGGCCGGATCCGAGCCATGACGCACGTGCATAAACACCGCGTAGTCGTCGATGCTTTTAAAGGACTGGTCTGACGTCTCTTCGATAAAATCTTTGCCGCCTAGAGCGATGATGGCCGTCGATTCTTTGACTTTCTTCCTCATAAACCCGCCGGCTAGTCCACCAAAGGGCACTTTGGATGCGAGCGCGCCCACTGCTTTGTCCGCAACTTTTTCGCCGACGATTTCACCGGCTTGAGCATTGAGCGGATATGGGTATTTACGTGACTCCACCAACCACAAGATGTAGTGGTTGGGCCGAAGGCAGAGGATTATCCCCAAACCATGTTGGAACTGGAGCGTCGGTTTAGCGACGAAGCCGGGTGTCGAGCGTATC
>Ga0222651_1000398_pt1 | contig 28422 bp, 26 predicted proteins | sample AntAcemetagen369_FD_179855 | JGI IMG/M metagenome (GOLD analysis project Ga0222651, IMG submission 179855) | Saline water microbial communities from Ace Lake, Antarctica - #369 | ecosystem: Environmental > Aquatic > Non-marine Saline and Alkaline > Saline | place: Antarctica: Ace Lake...
TCCGCAGGCAATGTAAGCCAGATCCAGCGCAGCGCTGCCGGGCTGGCGGATGATTGCGTGATGTTCAAGCAGGTGTTTATAGATATTGCTTTGGCCTTCAGCGACCTTATGCATGCCACCACCACCCGTAGAAATCATCGCGCCATCAAAATTTTCGGTGTCTCTGATGCGGGTTCTGGTGCCGTTGGCGCTGCAGCCCTTACCTCGGCTGGCGACAAACTCCTCCTGGCGTATGGGGTCGACGATCACGCCGTGTTCCAGTTTGCCCTTGAACAAGCAGGCAATAGAAATACAGAAATGCGGTAACCCATGGACGAAATTTGCGGTGCCATCGATCGGGTCGATGACCCATTCATAATCGGAGACTTTGGGGTCTTCTGATGCGTAGGTGTTTTCTTCACCGGTGAAGATATGGTCTGGAAATTTTGACCGCAGCGAATCCATAATGATGCGCTCGGCTTCACGGTCCACATTGGTTACGAAGTCATTCTGGCCTTTCTCACTGATTTTGATCAGGTCTGGGCGATCATAAGCCCGGGCGATATGCTTTGCGGCAAGACGAGCGGCGCGTAATGCCAGGTTAGCCATTGGCTCCATAATGTATGTGGTCCGTCTAGTTGTCTAAAGAGCAGGGCGGCACTTCTAATAAAGAGCTTCTAAAAAAATCTAAAAAGCAGTGCCACTGAAAGCGGCGCAGTCTATCACTTTAGGATAAAATGCGCCTTTTATTTTAGCTCACCCCTATGTCTTCTGACTCAACTTCTGGTTCAACTACCGATCCAACTGCCGATTCTAGTGATGAACAAGCGCCCGGTGAAGATCTGTTTCCGCGTGTGCGCATCGTACTGGTAGAGACCACACATCCGGGTAATATCGGCGCTGCAGCACGCGCCATGAAAAACATGGGCCTGTGCCGTTTGTACCTGGTGGCGCCGACCCGTTTTCCCCACGATAAGGCCATCTGGCGATCGGCCAGTGCCGCCGATGTGGTGGAGAATGCGGTTGTGGTGCCTACACTTGATGATGCGATTGCCGGTTGTCAGCTGGTGCTTGGGACCTCTGCACGAGATAGGCGGATACCCTGGCCAATGTTGGATCCCAGAGGCTGCGGCGAGAAGGTTGAGGCAGAGCATCGGCAGGGCGCTGAGGTGGCGCTCGTGTTTGGCCGTGAAGCCCATGGTTTGAAGAATGAAGAGCTTCAAAAATGCCATTTCCATGTCAATATCCCCACTGGGAAGGCATATAGCAGTCTAAATCTTGCTATGGCAGTACAGGTACTCTGTTACGAGGTGCTCCAGGCACACCTTCAACAGCAGATTCCCGATTCAGCGAAAAAAGTGGAGCAACCATGGGATATGGAGTACGCTCCTACGGATACTGTGGAAAAATTCTTCATACATTTGGAGGAAACTCTAATCGAAGTGGAGTTTCATGATCCAGAAAACCCCCGCCAGTTGATGACGCGTCTGCGTCGTATGTTCAATCGAATCCGACCGGATCGGATGGAGGTCAACATCCTGCGCGGTTTTATGACGGCGATTCAGCACAAAATTTCGACCAAATAAACGAGCGTTATTAGTCTTTCTAAAATCGAATGAGCCATGGGCTGGCAATCGGCGTATACCCGACTAGAATACTCGGATATATCGTTGACTGTTTTAGTCGGGTATTGCATAATTCTCGGCCTTCACAAGCCAACTTAAGGCCAATCAGCGAGCGTTAATTTGAATGGCTAAGGTATTGAAAGTAAATAAATTATGAGATTAACAGCAAAAGGACGATACGCCGTAACCGCTATGCTCGATCTTGCTGTGCATGATGGTCAAGGCCCTATTAGTCTGGCAGATATCTCGGATCGGCAGGGCATTTCTCTGTCTTACCTGGAGCAATTGTTTGCCAAATTACGGCGCTGCGAGCTGGTTCAGAGTGTCCGTGGTCCAGGTGGTGGTTACCGCCTTAGCCGGGCTACAAATGACATCTACGTCGCACAAATTGTCGACTCAGTGGATGAAAACGTAGACGCCACCAAATGTTCTGGTCGCTCCGACTGTCAGGGAGGTGAAACCTGCCTGACGCACGAACTCTGGTCTGATCTGAGCGAGCAGATCCATCAGTTCTTAAATGGCATCGATCTCGCGAGTCTTATTGAAAAACGCGGCGTACAACAAGTAGCGGCGCGGCAACACCAGCGTCGAGAAAAGTTTGTCCGCGTACCAGCACAGGAAGTAGAAGTATGAAGGCCCCGATTTATTTAGATTACGCTGCGACCACACCGGTTGATCCTCGTGTGGCGCAAAAGATGAGCGAATGCCTGATGGCAGAGGGAAACTTTGGTAACCCTGCTAGTCGTTCGCACAAGTTTGGTTGGGAAGCGGAAGAAGCGGTAGAAATAGCGCGTCGTCAGGTCGCCGACCTGATCAAAGCTGATCCCCGAGAAATTGTCTGGACCTCTGGTGCAACCGAGTCGGATAATCTGGCGATTAAAGGTGTAGCCCAGTTCTACCAGAGCAAGGGTAAGCACATCATTACTTCCAAGATTGAGCACAAAGCAGTGCTCGATACCTGTCGTCATTTAGAGCGTGATGGTTTTGAGGTTACCTACCTTGATCCAGGCGAAGACGGCTTTATTTCTCCCGAGAAGTTAGGGGCAGCGATTCGCGAAGACACGACGATTGTCTCGCTGATGCACGTCAATAACGAAATTGGTGTTATCAACGACATTAAGGCGTTAGGCGAAGTGTGCCGCGCGCGTAAGGTCTTTTTCCATGTTGATGCTGCGCAAAGTGCTGGCAAAATCGATATCGATCTAGAAGACATGAAAGTCGACCTAATGTCTTTCTCGGCCCACAAAATATACGGCCCTAAAGGTATGGGTGCACTCTTCGTTCGCCGTAAGCCGCGGGTTCGCCTGGAAGCGCAAATGCACGGCGGTGGTCATGAGCGTGGCATGCGTTCGGGTACCCTGGCAACCCATCAAATTGTGGGTATGGGCGAGGCATTTAGAATTTCCAAAGAAGAGATGCATGAAGAAACGAAACGCATCGAAAGTCTACGCAAGCGACTATGGGATGGTCTGGCGGATATGGAAGAGGTCTACATCAACGGCAGCATTGATCACCGTATCCCTGGCATCTTTAATGTCAGCTTCAATTTCGTTGAAGGCGAATCGTTGATCATGTCATTGAGCGACCTTGCAATCTCGTCAGGGTCTGCCTGTACGTCAGCAAGTTTAGAGCCGTCTTATGTATTGCGTGCCCTCGGCCGTAATGACGAGTTGGCGCACAGTTCACTGAGATTCTCAGTAGGTCGGTTTACTACTGAGCAAGATATCGACACGGCGATTGAAAAAATCCGCGGCGCAGTCGCGAAGCTACGTGAACTTTCGCCTTTATGGGATATGTATAAAGATGGTGTTGATATCAGCAGCATCGAATGGGCAGCACATTAATTTCACACACAATTTTTTAGATTAATTTAGCGTTGGAGAAATAAGCATGGCGTATAGCGATAAGGTACTTGATCACTACGACAATCCCCGTAACGTTGGCAAAATGGATGCCGATGATGAATACGTGGGTACTGGCATGGTTGGCGCACCAGCATGTGGTGACGTCATGCGGCTGCAAATTAGGGTCAATGATGACGGCATTATTGAAGATGCCAAATTTAAAACCTACGGCTGTGGCTCTGCGATTGCCTCCAGTTCATTGCTCACCGAGTGGGTAAAGGGGCGCACGTTGGATGAAGCTGGTTCTATTAAGAACACTCAGATTGCGGAAGAATTAGCGTTGCCACCAGTAAAGATTCACTGTTCTGTTTTGGCAGAAGACGCGATTAAAGCGGCGATTAAAGATTTTCGTATCAAGCACGGTCAAGGCGAAGTAGCGCCCGAAGCTGCTGCAGTAGAATAAGATAAGCGAGACGACAATGAGTATTAGCCTCACTGAAGATGCTGCAATGCATGTCAACGATTTCCTTGCGAGTCGGGGTAAGGGAATGGGTATTCGAGTGGCCGTGAAAACCACGGGATGCTCGGGCCTGATGTACGTAATAGAGCCTGTGGACGAGATTAAAGAAGAAGACTTGAAGTTTCAGTCCCAGGGCGTTGAGGTGTTTGTTGATCCCAAGAGTCTGGTTTATATCGACGGTACTGAAATGGATTATGTGAAGCAGGGACTTAATGAGGGCTTTGAATTTAGAAACCCAAATGTTCAGGCTGAGTGTGGTTGCGGCGAGAGCTTCACTGTCTAAATGAATGTTTAAATGAATATTTAAGTGAATGTTTAAGTGAGCGTTTAGGTCGTGGATCTAAAACAGAACTTCTTTGAACTGTTTCAACGCGAACCAGGCTTTGATGTGGATTTGGACCTGCTCGCTATCCAGTATCGAGAGCTGCAAAAAACCGCCCACCCTGATCGGTTCGCGACGGGTACTGATCAGGAAAAGCGCTTTGCTGCGCAGATGGCAGCAAAGATTAACGAGGGTTATGACACCCTGAAACACCCTCTGAAGCGCGCGATCTATTTGCTGGAACAGTCCAGTATCCAGATTGAATACAACCCGACGCTCGACCCTATGTTCCTGATGGAGCAGATTGAGCTTCGAGAAGAAATGGAAGACATCGGCGATGCTGGTGAAGAAGGATTGCCTCGCCTCGATGAGTTTCGGCTTAAGACTAAAGCCGTGTTGGCAGGGCTCGAAGCCGAGTTTGTCGGCGCTTATCCAGCGTCTCTGGGTAAGGCGGAACAAGCCGTGTACAAGATGCAGTTTATTCACAAACTTTTGAGCGAAGTAAAACTGCTCGAAGAAAAAATCCTCGATTACTGAATCCGAAGGCTCAATCCGATTTCCGGTTTGACTGTTAAACCGACGATTAAAACCGACTATTAAATCCGAGAATTATGGCTTTATTGCAAATCACAGAACCGGGTCAAGCCCTTGACCCGCACCAGAGAAAGCGGGCGGCTGGTATCGACCTGGGTACCACCAACTCGCTGATTGCCAGCTACCGTGGTGGTGAACTAATGACATTGCCAGATCTGGACGGCGAGCATCTACTGCCTTCTGTTGTGCGCTATTTAAGCGGCGGCGGTATTGAAGTGGGCAAGGTCGCCCTCACGAACGCGCGACAAGATTCAATTAACACGGTTTCCTCGGTCAAACGGCTTATGGGCCGTGGCGTTGAGGATGTTCGTACCCTGGGCGAGCAGTTGCCCAACACTTTTATTGTCGATGAGGATGGCGGTATGCCCCTCATTGAAGTGGCCGGTGGCCAGCGGGTCAGTCCGGTTGAAGTTTCTGCCTCGATATTGAAAGCTCTGGCAAACCGCGCCGAAGCGTCCCTGGCGGGAGCGTTGGATGGTGTTGTGATTACCGTACCTGCTTACTTTGATGACGCCCAGCGGCAAGCGACTAAAGATGCTGCCCGCCTGGCGAATCTGAATGTGCTGCGCCTTTTGAATGAACCCACTGCGGCAGCCGTGGCTTATGGTCTGGATAGCGGCGCAGAAGGTGTCGTTGCGATTTACGATCTGGGTGGCGGTACCTTTGATATCTCGCTGTTGCGCTTGAATCAGGGTGTTTTTGAAGTTTTGGCGACAGGGGGCGACTCCGCGCTGGGTGGTGATGACTTTGATCAGGCCATTGCCGAGTGGATCATTAGCGAGTCTGGCTATACCGAGAAAATTTCGGTGCAGCAGTTTCGCGGTTTGATGACAGACGCGAGAGCCATCAAAGAACAACTCTCCACCGCAGACAGTGTCGCGGTCAATATTCAGGAACAAGGACTGACCTATTCCAGCACCCTAACGCGCGATGCATTCAACGATTTGGTCGCGCCGCTGATTGCGCGGTCTGTTAAAGCTTGTCGACGCGCGGTACGTGATGCTGAAGTGGCATTAGATGATATTTTTAGCGTGGTATTGGTTGGTGGCTCCACTCGAGTACCAGCGGTGGTTGACGCAGTGGGCCAATTTTTCCACTGCCAGCCCCTGAATTCGATTGATCCGGACCGGGTGGTTGCGCTCGGCGCTGCAATTCAAGCCAATGTGCTGGTGGGCAACAAGTCCGATGATGAGATGCTGCTGCTCGATGTATTGCCCTTGTCATTGGGCCTCGAGACCATAGGCGGTCTTGCCGAGAAAGTGATTCACCGCAATACCGCAATCCCGGTCAGTAAGGCACAGGAATTTACTACCTATAAGGATGGTCAGACGGCCATGCTGATCCATGTGGTGCAGGGCGAGCGGGAGCTAGTATCTGACTGTCGATCTCTGGCCCGATTCGAGCTACGGGGTATTCCGCCTATGGTGGCCGGTGCAGCCAAGATTGGCGTACTGTTTCAGGTGGATGCAGATGGCTTGCTGTCGGTGAGTGCCACCGAGCTTGGTTCTGGTGTTCAGGCTCATGTCGAGGTCAAACCCTCCTACGGTTTGAGTGAAACGGAGATCACCACGATGTTGAAAGCATCTTTCGAGTATGCGGCACAAGACGTGGAGGCTCGCTCGCTAACGGAAGCCCGCGTTGACGCAGAACGCGTAAAAGATGCGGTTATAAATGCACTTTCTATTGATGGCGAGCGCTTACTCACTCTCGAGGAGCGAGCAGCAATTCAAGCCAGGATTGATGCGCTTGATGCGGTGATGGACAGCACCCGAGGTCGCGATATCACCAATCATATGGAAACTCTGGCGAAGGCGACGGATGAATTTGCCGCCCGCCGAATGGACGATAGTGTGCGTTCAGCGCTGTCTGGAAAATCCCTCGCCGAAGTCGAGCGATAAGCCTTTTTTTACCCAACCTTTACTAAGGAAATTTTCGTGCCTCAAATCGTAATATTGCCCCATGCCGAGCGTTGCCCTGAAGGAGCGGTGCTGGAAGCGAAAACCGGTGACAATCTGATTAGGATTGCCCTGGCTGCTGGTATCAGTATTGAGCATGCCTGTGAGATGGCTTGTGCTTGTACGACCTGCCATATCGTGGTCAGGGAAGGACTTGGCTCGCTTGAGGAAAGTGATGAGCTAGAAGATGACCTTTTGGATAAGGCCTGGGGTCTGGAACCAGATTCACGGCTTTCTTGTCAGGTTTTAGTCGGTAGCGAAGACCTCGTCATCGAAATACCGAAGTACACCATCAATCAAGTGTCTGAAAATCACTAACTATAGCCACTAGCCTCTAATTCATTGACGATTCAAAGCGAGACCTAAATCATGGCGCTGAAATGGACTGACGTAAGCGAAATTGCGATGGAGCTGTTTGATGCCCATCCAGATGTAGATCCGCTCACCATTCGCTTCACAGATTTGCATCGGTGGGTGAGGGAATTGCCAGATTTTGATGATGACCCTGAGCGCTCGGGTGAGAAGATTTTAGAAGCCATACAAATGGCGTGGATTGAAGAGGCAGAATAGCCGTAAATCCTCGTAAAACCAGTTATTTCCCGCTAAAATTCGCCGCCCAATCGTATGGGATCGGTGAGACCTCACAGTAAATCCAAGATTAGCCAGGCAAACAGTCGTATCAGAGGGAATTTCCAGTCAATTTCCTGTCTAAACCCGCGTATGATAACCGGTTTTTCGCGATTGATGTGTTTGGCAGGCAGTCTGGTCTACATCAGTATCGTACGCACCAATGAATGTAATTTATTAAGAGCTTTAGGAGTTAGTACACATGGCGGTTGAAAAAACCTTTTCCATCATCAAGCCAGATGCCGTAGCCAAGAACGTTGTCGGTGAGATCGTGTCCCGTTTTGAGAAAGCCGGCTTGCGCGTTATTGCGTCTCGCATGGAGCACCTGACGACAGAAAAAGCCGGCGGTTTTTATGCCGAGCACGAAGGTCGTCCTTTTTACAACGATCTGGTCTCATTCATGACTTCTGGACCAGTGGTTCTACAGGTACTCGAAGGCGAGAGCGCTATTTTAAAGAATCGCGAACTTATGGGTGCAACCAACCCTAAAGAAGCCGACGCCGGTACCATTCGCGCCGACTTCGCTGAATCTATTGATGCCAATGCGGTGCACGGTTCTGATGCGCCAGAATCTGCAGCGCGAGAGATTGCTTACTTCTTCTCTCCTGAACAGATCTGCGAGCGATAAGATGACAACGGCTGCCGCCAGGCTCAATTTGCTGGGGTATTCTCAGCCCCAGCTGCAAGCGTTTTTAGAGACGCTTGGCGAGAAGCCCTATCGCGCCAAACAAATCATGAAGTGGATCCATCATCGAGATGTGAGCGACTTCGATCAAATGTCTGATATCAGCAAACCCCTTCGCGCTAAATTAAACGAGATCGCAGAAGTGCGCGAGCCGGAGATTATTTCCGAGCGCATTTCTACCGATGGCACTCGTAAGTGGTTGATGCGCTCAGAATCTGGCAGTGCTGTAGAAACGGTGTTTATTCCCGAAGGAGAACGGGGCACTTTGTGTGTGTCGTCTCAGGTCGGCTGCGTGTTGGATTGCAGCTTCTGCTCTACAGGAAAACAAGGTTACAACAGCGATCTCACTGCGTCAGAAATCATTGGTCAGGTAAGAAAAGTGAATCGGGTACTGCGCGAAGCATTTCCTGAACGAGAACGGTACGTCACGAATGTGGTGATGATGGGTATGGGCGAGCCGCTACTGAACTTTGATAACGTGGTCGCTGCTATCCATATCATGATGGATGACATGGGTTATGGGATTTCTAAGCGTAAGGTCACGCTCTCAACTGCCGGCGTCGTGCCTGGCATCGAGAAGCTGAAAGAAACCACCGATTGTTCACTTGCGATCTCACTCCATGCCGCTAACGATGCTTTGCGTGATCAGCTTGTGCCAATTAATAAAAAATACCCCATTGCGGTTCTGTTGGCGGCTTGTAAGTCCTATGCAGAAAACTTTGGTGAGAAACGTACGGTCACGATCGAATATACCGTCATCGATAATATTAATGATCAGCCCGAACACGCGAATGAGTTGGTGGAGTTGCTGAAAGACTTTCCATGCAAGATTAATTTGATTCCCTTTAACCCTTTCCCCGGATCTGGTTACAAACGGCCCTCCAACTTTGCTGTTCGTGCCTTTCAAGAGAGGTTGATCAAGGCTGATTTTAACGTGATGGTGCGGACGACTCGTGGCGAAGACATCGATGCCGCTTGTGGCCAGCTTGTAGGTGCTGTCGAGGATAAAACTCGACGTCAGGAAAAATATCGCAAGATTGCTGTAGGAGTTGTTTCGTGAATCGCTTGCTCGTTGTGATCGCGCTCAGTACGTTGTTATCCGCTTGTGTGACCGAGGTGACCAACCCGCAGAACCAACCGGCATCTCCAGAAAAGCAGGTTCAAACCCTGGTGGATCTTGGTATCGGCTATATTCGAAATGGCGAGTATGGTCGTGCTAAAGACAACCTGAATCGGGCGCTCAGAATCGACCCAAATTCTTCAAAAGTACACAACGCCTTCGGCCTGGTTTTTCAGTTGGAAGGTGAAAGTAAGCTTGCCGATACGCATTATCGCAAAGCTGCTAACGATAAAACTTTCACTCGTGCGATCAATAACTATGGCGCCTTTCTGTATGCTCAGGGCCGCTTTAGAGAGGCGATCGATCAACTCAAGATAGCGGGTGAAGATCAGTTTTATCAAAACCGACCACAGGTTTATGAAAACCTTGGGGTGGCCTATTTGCAGCTGGGTGAAACCAGCAACGCCGAGGCAAGTTTTTTCCGAGCGACCCAATTGAATCCTGGTCAGGGACGAGCGCTGCTCGAGATGGCAGAGATGCGCTTTGACCAAAATAATTATGTCGAAGCGCGAGACTACTACCGTCGTCACGTTTCGTCTTCGAGTCAGTCTGCGCGCAGCCTTTGGCTGTGTGTGCGGGTCGCGCGCGTATTTAGTAACGAAAATGACGATGCGAGCTGCTCGCTAACCCTAAGGAACATTTTCCCGGCTTCTGATGAAGCTAAACTGCTTGAGGCTTCACAATGAGCGAGATGGCAGATATGACCGAGTATCAGCTAACGGCGTCACAAATGTTAAGTCAGGCCCGCGAAGCAATGGGTTTGAGTCAAGATCAGGTGGCTCAGGAGCTATATCTGACTCCAAGCTATATCCGTCTTATTGATAGCGATGAGATAGACAAGATTCAAAAGCAGGCCTTTGTTCGCGGCTATCTGCGCTCTTACGCCAAGATGGTGCATCTTGATGGTGACGAGGTCGTCGCGCGCTATGAAGTCAGTCAGGGTTCAGCGCCACCCAAAAAAGCCCAGATTCGAGGGGTTACCAGAGAGTTTGTAGGGTCGACGAATTTCACCGGGCCTGTTTTTCAGACAGGTATTCTGGGTCTTGTTGGCCTGGTCATCATCATCGCGCTAGTCTGGTTCTTGTCGGGCTCATCTGAAGAAGAGCCAATTGTCGTGGGTAGTTTAGTCAGCAGTTCAGCAGACAGAGCACAGTCTGAAGTCGCAGATGATCCCTTTGCCGATCAAACAAGTGAGTCCGGTGCTGATGGTAATTCTGTTAGCAGTAATGCAGAAGATGGCGCATTAGATTCTCAGCTAGATTTGAACGATCAACAGACGAGCGCCGATATTCAGGGCAGCGTTTCGACTTTGACGCTCACCACAACCGACGAGCAGTCTATTCGAAATAATACCCCCGCACTGACCGAGGTAACGGAAAGTGCTGCCAACTCCCTGGCAGCTAAGCAAATTACGGTCGAACGTCTGGACGATGTCGTCAGGGTCACCGCCGGCGGTGAAGATGAATTGCGCTTTCTGTTTAGTGATGAGTGCTGGGTAGAAATTGAAGATGGCCAGGGTGATTCAATTTACGGTGATCTGAATCGTGCCGGTGATGAGCTGGTGGTCACCGGTATTGCGCCCTTTGAAGTGCTGTTTGGCAAGGCGCCAGCGGTTACGCTCGAATATAATGGTGAGCCAATAGATCTTGCGCCACACACTACTAGCGTCGATACGGCAAAATTAAAGGTAGGTAACTAATATGCGCGCTCCTTCTCCAATTCAACGTCGAAAGAGTCGCCAGATTATGGTTGGCAATGTCCCCGTTGGCGGTGATGCACCGATTGCCGTTCAAAGTATGACCAATACGGAAACCTGTGATGTTGACGCCACCGTGGCGCAAATTCAGCGTCTCGAGGCGGTTGGAGCGGATATTGTGCGAGTTTCGGTGCCCAGCATGGAGGCAGCGGAAGCTTTCGGTAAGGTTCGTAAGCGGGTTCAGGTACCGCTGATTGCGGACATCCATTTTGACTACAAAATTGCACTTAGAGTCGCGGAATTGGGTGTGGACTGTTTGCGCATCAATCCGGGTAATATTGGTAATGCACAACGTATTAAGGCCGTGGTCGCTGCTGCTAAAGATAAAGGCATCCCGATTCGAATTGGCGTCAATGCCGGCTCGCTCGGCAAAGACCTGTTACGAAAGTACAAAGAGCCCAATGCTGCAGCGATGGTTGAGTCTGCTATGCGCAATATCGATCTACTTGAAAAAGAGAATTTTCATAACTTTAAGCTAAGTCTTAAAGCTTCCGATGTTTTCATGACCGTTGAAGCCTATACGACCATTGCGAGCCAAATTGATCAGCCACTGCATCTCGGCATTACCGAGGCGGGTGGTCTTCGATCTGGGACAGTAAAGTCTTCTGTTGGGTTAGGCATACTGTTGATGCAAGGTATCGGCGACACCATTAGAATTTCGTTGGCGGCAGACCCAGTAGAAGAAATTAAGGTTGGTTTTGACCTGCTGAAAAGTCTGCACCTACGGAGCAAGGGCATTAACTTTGTTGCTTGCCCGAGTTGTTCACGGCAGAACTTTGATGTCATCGCCACGCTTAACGAACTGGAACGCCGCGTAGAAGATATTACGACGCCACTCGATGTGGCCATTATTGGTTGTATCGTGAATGGCCCTGGAGAAGCTAAAGAGGCTGAGCTTGGGCTCACTGGTGCGTCGCCGAACAACCTGATTTACGTTGATGGCAAACCCGATCATAAAATCAAAAACGAAAACCTGGTCGATCAACTCGAAGATATGATCCGAAGTCGCGTTGCTGAAAAGCAAGCGGCAGAAGCCAATCTGATTGGTAAGAGTTCCTAGTAGTGGCAAAAATCCAGTCATTGCGTGGCATGCAAGACCTACTCCCCGATCGTAAACGACTATTTCGGTTGGTCGAGGATGCGGCACGTGAAGTTTTTGGTAGTTATGGCTATGAAGAGATCGGCTTGCCGATTCTTGAGAGCACTCAGCTGTTTAAACGTACGGTGGGTGAAGCAACTGATATCGTTGAAAAAGAAATGTATACGTTTGCCGATCGCAACGATGAAAGCATCACCATGCGGCCAGAAGGTACGGCTGGCGCTGTGCGTCTCGCGGAGCAGAATGGTCTGCTGTTTAACCAGGTACAGAGATTGTGGTATGCCGGTCCCATGTTCCGTTATGAACGTCCGCAGAAGGGCCGCTACCGTCAGTTTGAACAGATTGGGTTGGAATGCTTCGGCATGGCGGGTCCAGACATTGATGCAGAAGTCTTATTGCTGACGTCGCGATTGTGGAAAAAACTTGGCATCGACGCGACCCTGGAATTGAATAGCCTTGGTAGCAGCGAAGCGCGGGCGGCTTATCGCAATGTATTGGTGGCCTATCTAAACGACAGAAAAGAACAACTCGACGAGGATAGTCAGCGCAGAATAGACACGAACCCCATGCGGGTTTTGGACAGCAAGGTACCGTCAACGCGCGCCCTGCTCGAAGATGCACCTTTACTCATTGATTATCTAGACAATGAATCGAAAGCGGATTTTGAATCGTTGCGCGGTTATTTAGATGGTTTTGGGGTGCCTTATGAAATTAACCCCTTTATCGTTCGTGGTCTAGATTATTACAACAAGACAGTATTTGAATGGACGACGCACAGTCTCGGTGCCCAGGGTACTATTTGTGCCGGTGGTCGCTACGACGGTCTGGTAGAACAGGTCGGTGGTAAGCCGACACCCGGTGTGGGTTTTGCCATGGGTATCGATCGCTTGGCGCTCATGCTTGAAAATATCACCGAACCTGTCGGCACCGCCGATATTTATATCGCCTCGATAGGCGATGCGGCTCGTGGTAGGGCGCTTGAAATTGGCGAAACCGTCAGGACGGCGTTACCGCAAGTTAAGACCGTCGTGCATTGTGGTGCCGGTAAGTTTAAAGCTCAATTTAAAAAGGCTGATGCCCACGCAGCCCGTATCACACTCGTTATTGGCGAGGATGAAGTGGCCAACGATGAGGTTGGCGTGAAATATCTGCGCGAAGATGCGGAACAACTTTCGGTAAAAACAGCCGAACTAACCAATCACTTATTACAGTATTTTTCATAAGGAGTACCGGTGGTCACCGATAAAACTGAAGAAGAGCAACTCGAAGCCCTCAAAAGCTGGTGGGATGAGAACGGTACACAGCTACTGATTGGCATCGTCGTGGTTTTGGCCGGCATATTCGGTTATCGCACCTGGGACTCAAACGCCCAGGCGACGGCTGAAGCTGCATCAAACCTTTACGAAGACTTGGTTCAAGTTGCCAGTGTCGGACCATTTGAGGAACTGAGCGTGGAAGATCGTTCCACGGCTGAATTTATCGCCGCCCAGCTCACGACAGAATACATGGGCTCTGTTTACGCACACTTTGCTTCTATGCACATGGCAAAGTTGGATGTTGAAGCGGGCGATCTTGATGGTGCCGAGGCGGCGCTACGCTGGAGTCTCGATAATGATGTGGACGAATCCATTGGCATTATCGTCAACGAGCGACTGGCCAAGGTTCTATTTGCCAAAGAAGATTTTGACGGTGCACTTGCGCAACTCGATAGCAAAAAACCCGGCACTCACGCGCGGTCATACGAAGAGTTACGCGGTGACATCTACTATGCAATGGAACGTCATGAGGATGCCCGCAGCGCTTACGAACGTGCACTCGCAGGGACGGATAACCCGGATGCATTTCCGTATTTGAAAATGAAGTTGCAGGATATTTCCAACCCCGAGAAGGCGATCGCTGTAGAAGCGGAAGGGGATACCAGTGAAGGTTAAACCTATAGCGGTACTGTTGTTGCCATTCTTGCTGGCAGGCTGCAGCTGGTTTGATATCGGCGATGAAGAAGAGGTGCGTAAACCTGCAACGCTGACGCAAATCAGTACGGAAATTAACCTCGAGCGTCTATGGGATGTAAGAATTGGCAAAGGTGCTGCAGATAAAGCCATTCAGTTGGTACCTGGGTATTCTGGTAGTCGCATATTTGCCGCTGCCGCCGATGGTACGGTTAAAGCTTTAGATACGGGCACGGGGCGTGAAATCTGGAGTGTCAATATTGAGACGTACTACGATGATGAAGAACGCCGCAATTCATTCACTAAGTCTGCCGACACGATTACAGGTGGCGTTGGCGTTGGAGAAGAACTGGTCCTGGTAGGCTCGTCCGCCGGTGAAGTTGTTGCGATGAATCAAAGTGATGGTTCTCTTGCCTGGCGGGCAAGAGCGACCAGCGAAGTGTTGTCTCCGCCCCAGGCTTTTGGCCAACTGGTTGTTGCACAGTCCATCGACGGTAAGCTTGCTGGCTTCAATGTTTTTGATGGCGAACGCAAGTGGCTGTACAGCACCTCGATTCCTAGCTTAACCCTGCGTGGCACAGCGACACCAATCCTTTCCGATGGCGTGGTGACCGGCTTTGCGAATGGGCGGATCGCGGTCATTGATAAAGAGCGTGGACTTCCCGTCATGGATCAGCGAGTTGCCGCCGCTAAAGGTCAATCCGACCTCGAGCGTTTGATCGATATCGATGGCCTAATTGCCCGTGATGAGAACATGCTTTATGCCGCATCCTATCAGGGCAATATTGTCGCAATCGACCTGGCCCAAAATGGGCGAGTCGTCTGGGGTTTACCGGCATCAACTGTCACGGGAGTGACATTGGGTTTTGGTAACGTTTACATGTCCAGTGCTGACAGTGTGATATTTGCTTACGATACGAATGCGAGTGGGCGCGAGAGTTGGAAGAACGAAGCACTGCTTTACCGTGATATCACTGCAGCTGTGCCCGTCAGTAGTTATTTAGCCATCGGCGATTTTGAAGGCTACTTACATCTGGTCGCACAATCAGATGGCCGGTTTGTAGGTCGAACCAGAGTGGATAAAGATGGTCTACGCAGCCAGGCAATTGTTGATGGCAGCCGAATTTACGTGATGGGCAACAGCGGGCGACTAAGCGCTCTGGAGCTACGTTAAAACATTATGATTCCAGTCATCGCGCTAGTAGGACGACCGAATGTAGGCAAGTCCACACTGTTCAACCGGCTGACTCGGACCCGCAATGCTCTTGTTGCAGAATTTTCTGGCCTGACCCGTGACCGCCAATATGGCAGAGGCGCGATGGGCGATTTCGATTATATCGTCGTCGATACCGGTGGTCTTACCGGTGATCACAATGGTATTGAAGGTCCTATGGCGGACCAGGCCTTGTTCGCAATTGAAGAAGCCGACCTCGTGCTCTTTATGGTGGACGCCAAATCTGGACGCACAGCGGGTGACGAAGCGATCGCGGATCTGCTCCGCGCGCAAAACAAAGCCACCCTGCTCGTCGCCAACAAAATTGATGGCCAAAACCCTGATTATGTCAGTGGTGAATTCTCTAACCTGGGATTTGGCGAAGCACTGTTTGTGTCTGCCAGTAACGGCAATGGCGTTAAGTCTCTCGTTGAGGATGTCATTGCCGAGCACGAAGCGATTGATACCATCCCCGACCCTGATGACGAGCCCGAAAACGCGGGTATCAAAATCGCGGTGGTGGGTAGGCCTAACGTGGGTAAATCGACGCTGGTGAATCGTATGCTCGGTGAAGACCGTGTGGTCGTGTTTGATGAAGCCGGCACAACTCGAGACAGCATTTATATTCCCTTCGAGCGTGAAGGAAAACCGTATACGATTATTGATACGGCTGGAGTACGTCGTCGCGGCCGGATTAAAGAAACGGTCGAGAAATTTTCTATTATCAAAACCTTGGATGCGATCGCGAATGCCCATGTGGTGATCTTGATGATCGATGCGCGCGAGCCAATTGTCGACCAGGATCTGCATTTGATCGGTCACATTCTGGATGCTGGTCGGGCGCTGGTCTTTGCCGTGAACAAATGGGATGGCACGGATTTAGATCAAAAAAATAAAGTGAAGCGCGAGTTGGAACGACGTCTAACGTTCATTGATTTCGCCAAGACTCACTTTATATCTGCGTTACATGGTTCGGGTGTTGGCATTCTCTACAAGTCTATTCATGCAGCATACGACTCGGCAACCCGTACGTTGAAGACGCCAATGCTGAACGAAATTTTGATTGCGGCGCTGAAGGAACATCAGCCACCGCTGGTGAAGGGCCGCCGCATCAAGATGCGTTATGCGCATATTGGTGGTCACAATCCGCCGATTATCGTGATTCACGGTACGCAAACGGATTCGGTACCTGACGCTTACAAGCGCTATTTAGAAAAACGCTTTATTAAGGCACTGAAGCTAGAAGGTACGCCGATTCGAATTGAATTTAAGACGTCGGACAATCCCTTTAAAGACAAAGATAGCAGGCTGGCGGGTAAGCCGGCGACTCGAAAACGTAGTTTGGCGAAGCCTGCGAAGAAGGAAGGTAGAGGCAACAAAGTTAATAAGGCAAATAAAGTCAGTAAGACCAACAAAGTAAATAAAGATAGCAGGAAAAAGCGGTAAGCCCGAGTTCTTGTCTCGAGTCTCCACTGAAATCTCCGTTTTGAATCCCTCCAGATTCGTTTTTGACCACAAGCGATGTCAGGTCTGCTGCGTTTGTTCCGCGCTGATGCGGGAATTTCACCCCATCACTGCTTGCACCCCTCTGGGGTTCCTGGCTGCGCGTCCCTGACTGCGCGTCCCGCTCTTTCCCCCGGGAGCCTAAGGTGGCTAGGCGGCCCCTCGATTCATTTCGCGCTTTGTATTCGACCGCGAGACGATCCCATGGCCAACATTGTGCGGTAGTGAGTGATTGCTGATAGCCGTTTCCGGAACATCAAGGCTTGTGCCGACTGGGGGAGCGATACCTTAGGCTCGCGGAGGAGCGAGGGGAGCCGGGACGGCCACAAGACAGTGTAGGAAATGAATGTCTGCAATCACGGTGCCGTTAGTGAAAAAGAGTTTAAGCAGCAGAAGGGTGGTATGCCCGCTTCATCGCGGTCTGCGAGATTAAACAGACCCTTTCTATTTACGTAAAAACAAATTCGGGTCTACTCGGACGTTGTTTAAGCTAACAGCCCAGTGAAGGTGCGGCCCCGTGACTCGACCGGTCATGCCGACCTCGCCAAGCACTTTTCCGCGCTCAACTTTATCACCGACGGCGACATCAATCTGACTCATATGACAGTACATCGAGATGAGCCCCTGACCGTGATCGACCAGAACCGTATTACCGTTAAAGAAATAGTCGCCAGTCGCCGTCACAATGCCAGACGCAGGCGCGACGATTGGAGTGCCTTCAGCCGCCGCAATATCTAAGCCCGAGTGGGGGCTGCGGGCCTGATCGTTCAAAAATCGTTTAAGGCCGAATGGACTGGATATCGGACCCTGGACAGGAATATCAAACTCGATGTCCGGTTGTTTCAATTCGAAGTTCACAAATGCCGCGGTCATTTCTTTTTTGTCGGCATTAATGCGTGGCATATCGTTGGCGTATGGGTTGACCTTGCGTTTGTTCTCAATGGTCAGGCGCTGTTCCCGATAGGTTTTGTCCAATACCGTAAACGTGATGCCGCCATTCGCCTCGAGCGTATGTCGGCCAGGCCTGGTGCTAAGGCCGAGACCGATAACCGCGAACTTCACACCTTCTTTGTCGACCAGCATTACGGGCTTGCCTTTATAGGTTGCAGATTCTGTTTTGGAATCGACCTTGATGACAGCAACGCCACCTGGCACCGGCGTGTGATTGGGCAACGCAATTGCCGACAGTGAGAAGCAGGCTGTTATGAAAGCTGTTATCGAAGCTGTTGTTAAGGAGGCGATCAACGGTCGTTTATTCTTCATCGGGGAGCTCGGTACTGGTTACGGTTGCGGTGAGTTTGCCGGATAGCAGTCTTGCGGTAATCGTTTCGCCGACGTTCACCTGGGTTGCTTTGGTGATCACGTCGGTGCTCGAGGTGGCCTGAGTCACTATGCTGTAGCCGCGGCGAAGGGTATTGAGTGGGCTGAGTGCGTTAAGTTTTGATCCCACATTTTCTAGTTGGTACTGCTTGTCTCGTCTGCTGCTTGCCATTTGTTGCATTAGTCGCCGTTCCAGCAAGGACAATGTATTTTGTTGTGTTTGTATCTGTTGGCCAGGGCTCACCAGGCGCGATTTGAGACGAAACAATTGCTGGTCCTGACCGGCGAGCCTTCGCTGCATGGCTTGCTCCAACCGATTCGCAAGCCTTGGAATTTCTGGTCTCGCCAGCGCCTGGCTGAGACTGCGCTGGAGTCTACCGTCCAGTTCATCAAAACGCTGATGTAATTGGTTCAAGCGCTCGCCTGGGTGACGGAGTCTGGCGCGAATATGGTTCAGATGGCGGGCTAAACCCTGCTGCGTTTGCTGAATACCGCGGCTGAGTTTTTGTTCCATGGTTCTGAGTTGCTGGAGCCAGATGGCCTGGTCTGGGCTCAGCAGTTCGGCAGCCGCAGAAGGGGTGGGCGCTCTTAAGTCAGCGACGAAATCAGCGATGGTAATGTCGATTTCATGTCCGACGGCGCTCACGATGGGCAAGCGGCTGGCAAAGATGGCTCGTGCAACGGGTTCAGTATTGAACGCCCATAAGTCTTCGAGAGAACCACCACCGCGCGTCAACAAAATGGTGTCGAAAGGGTCATCGGCATAATGATTGGCCAGCTCAATCGCTCTGGTGATTTGTGGGCCGGCGTCATCTCCCTGCACGGGTACCGGCAGGATCGTCACGCGAAGGGCGGGAAAGCGTCGCTGAAATACCTGTAGCACGTCTCGTACAGCAGCACCGGTCGCGGAGGTGATGACCGCGAGATGCTGCGGCAATGTGGGCACCGGTTGTTTTGCGGCGAGATCAAATAAACCCTCGGCATCTAGCTGCTGTTTTAATTTCTCGAAAGCCCGGCGTAGGGCGCCATCTCCGGCTTCTTCCATATGTTCAGCGATCATCTGAAAATCACCGCGCCCCTCGTAGAGGCTTATCTTGCCGCGCACGATGACCTGTAGGCCATTTCTTGGGACGAATCTTAAGCGCGAATTGCGGCCTTTGAACATGGCGCTGCGCAACTGAGATTTGTCGTCTTTGAGGGTGAAGTACCAGTGGCCGGACGCGGGTTTTGAAAAGTTTGAAATCTCACCCTCAACGAACACGCTGGGGAATTCTCCTTCCAACAATAGGCGGGCTGACCTGGTCAGGTCAGAGACGGATAGTACGTTGCGATTTGAAAGGCTACTCATATGTGGATGATAGCAATAAAAAAACACATCGGTATAATGCGTCTCTTTGCCGGGCAGTGAAATATGACCCAATCCGATGCTCCGTCTGCCGCAGAGCAACCCGACCAGAATATCCACGCCGAAAAGATCCTGATTCTAGATTTCGGCTCCCAGTACACCCAGTTGATTGCCCGTCGTGTTCGCGAAGTGGGCGTTTATTGCGAAATCCATCCCTTCGATGTTGCGGAGCAATCGGTGAAAGATTTTGCGCCTATGGGCGTTATTCTCTCTGGTGGACCCGAGTCTGTTACTGCCGATGATACTCACCGTGCCCCAGGCTTTATTTTCGAGCTGAATGTGCCCGTACTGGGTATTTGCTACGGCATGCAAACCATGGCGTTGCAACTCGGCGGCCGCGTTGAAGGTTCGGCTAAACAAGAATTTGGCTACGCCAGAGTGGCGGTCACAGAAGAGAGCCCACTGCTCGCAGATCTCTCGGACGATGATGACGGCACTACCCGTTATCTCGACGTCTGGATGAGCCATGGCGATAAGGTCGTGGCGTTGCCCCCCGGGTTTACCGGCCTCGCTAGCAGTGAGACAACTGAGTTTGCCGCAATGGTCGACGAAACCCGTGGTTTCTATGGTTTGCAGTTCCATCCCGAGGTGAATCACACCTTAAAGGGTATGGAAATTCTTGATGGTTTTATCAAGAACATTTGCGGCTGTGCAGGTTTGTGGACACCAGCCAATATCGTCGAAGATATCGTCGCAAATGTGAGAGCGCGAGTGGGTGACCGGCACGTCATATTAGGCCTGTCGGGCGGTGTTGATTCTTCTGTGGTCGCGGCGCTGCTGTGTCGCGCGATTGGCGAGCAACTCACCTGCGTGTTTGTCGATAACGGTTTGCTGCGTCTGGGTGAGGCCGAACAGGTTATTCAGATGCTCGGCAAAGACTCCGAAAATATCTTCAAATTGAATATTTTGACCATTGATGCAGAAGAGCGATTTCTCACTAAGCTCGCAGGTGTAGAAGATCCTGAAGCCAAGCGAAAAATTATCGGCAATACCTTTATTGAAGTGTTTGATGAAGAGGCGGCAAAGATTCCTAATGTGGAGTTTCTCGCTCAAGGTACGATTTATCCCGATGTGATCGAGTCTGCTGGTAACAAGAACGGTAAGGCGCATGTAATTAAATCGCATCACAATGTGGGTGGTCTACCAGAGTTTATGAAGCTGTCGCTGATCGAACCGCTACGAGAACTGTTTAAAGATGAAGTCCGTAAAATTGGGCTGGAGCTTGGGCTTACCAGGGAGATTGTATTTCGCCATCCCTTTCCTGGTCCTGGTCTTGGGGTGCGTATTCTGGGCGCGGTGAACAAAGAGTATGCGGATCTGCTGCGTGAAGCCGATCATATTTTCATCGATGAGCTTCGAATTGCGGACTTATATGATCAGGTGAGTCAGGCTTTTACAGTATTTTTGCCGGTGAAGTCCGTGGGCGTGGTCGGTGATGCTCGTCGTTATGAATTTGTCGTCGCACTTCGAGCTGTTGAAACCATCGACTTTATGACTGCGCGCTGGGCACACCTGCCTTATGAGTTTTTGGAAAAAGTGTCGACGCGCATTATCAACGAGATCAAAGGTATTTCTCGGGTGACCTATGATATTTCAAGTAAGCCACCCGCGACAATCGAGTGGGAGTGATAGACAGCGCTGAAACACGCATACCTACGCTGTTTTACCACTTGTAAAGTACTTGTAAACTCTTCTGAAACACGCATTCCTTCGTTGCGCTTGCAAGAATACTTGTAAACTAATACGTTCACTCTGTTTCGTAATAGTATTCACTCATTGTCCTTACCTAAGTAACAAGTATAATCTCTTTGTATACATGTAAATGTTATCCACTATAGATGTTAGTAAAATGGTATCTATAACTTAAAAGGTGGATACAAATGAAGAGCAACGTAGTGAGAATAGACTTTAGAAAAGAGAACAAATCTCAAATAATAGAAGATACTCGTGGGTTTAGATTCAATCAGGTAAAACTCATTGAGGGTGAAGTCACTATCTTTCAGACTAAACAGTCTGGCGATAATTGGCACATGAGAATGTATATTGCTGAGAATCAAAAGTACTTTACAAAGAGTTTAAGAACAAAATCTAAAGATTCAGCAATAGAAAAAGCAAAGATTGAATACGCTGGAATTCTTGTTAAACGACAAGAAAATAAAACCATCTTTTCAATATCAATACACTCAGCGATAGAAAAATACTTAGAGCATAGACGAAGAGATATTGAGACTAGAATCATAACTAAGCAAAGATATGGATGTATCGTTTCGCAGATGAAGCATTTGAAAGGCTATGTTAATGCGTCACATCAACTGACAGCATATGATAAAAATTCGTTAATCAATTACTACAGCTACAGAGTAAAGATGGGAGCTAAGAATGTAACGATTGCTAATGAGCAATCTACTCTCAATGCGTTTTGTAAGTTCTGTTATGAAGAAGGATTTCATAATGTATTAGCTTATAGATTTAATAAAATCAAAAGGGAAGAAACTAAAGATCAAACTCGTAGAGGAATAGTAACTAAAAAAGAATATGAAATGATTTGGCGATACTTAGTTTCGTACACGTCAGCAAAGACTACCAAGCAAGAGCAGATAACAGATTTTCTTGCTTACGAGAGGTATATGTTCAGACATTGGTGCTTGATTGCTTCAAACACCATGATGAGAACCAATGAGATGTTCAACCTGAAGTGGAAGAATGTAAAGACTTATAAAAAAGATGAGCATCGTCTATCACAGATTATTGTTGAAGACAGCACTAGTAAAACAAAAGCAAGGCAATTTGTAGCTAGGGGCGGACAGTACTTTGATCGTCTCAAGTTTATGTCTAAGCATACTAACGCTGAAGATTATGTCTTTACCAACCTCAATGGAGTTCGCTGGACGCAAGGGAATAGAGCTAGAAACTTAGATGAGCATTGGCATTTATTAAAAGATAAATTAGGTGTTACTGAAGATTGGAGCAGAGAAAATAGAAAAGTAGAGCTTTATTCGTTTAGACATTTTGGAATAACGACAAGGCTTCAGCAAGGGGCAAATATAGCTCAACTTGCGTCTGATGTAGGAACAGGCATGAAACAGATTCAAGATCATTATTATCACTCAGACTTGGAGGCATCAGAAAGAAATATGCTTAAGTCAAATCGTAAAAATAACTTAACAAACTAAGAATCAGATAAATAAGAGTATGAAGATATATGAAGTAGCAACGATTAAAAAAAGAGATCTCGTGAGCATTGCTGAGAAAATATGTGAATACTACGAAAGTGACAAGATCACAGTTGACGAATACAGCTGGTTGGTGAGGCAGAGCAAAGATGAGCGCATTAAGTTCTTTCTAGAAAAAGCAAACGCTATTAATGTTCTCGACATTACCAGTCACGAACCACAAGAAAACCTCTTAAGAGATGCAAAGATTATCGAAAAAGCGAATGACATACTCGGGTTGATTGCTAATGAGCTGAATCTGAGATCTCGAACACTGCGGTAGCTTAACAGTAGTTCGTCCTGCGCATAGTTTAACGTATCCAGAGAGGTAAACTCTAAAACAAACAAACACGCAGTCAATTTTAGATGCTCTTAAAACGTATCTGAGACACCTCAAATACCCTGACACTTCAAAAGTCCCTTTATTCGGTTTAGACTCTAAGTCACTACAAAGGTTGGATGACCATGTTCCAAGCGAATGAAGAGGGAGTGTGTAAATCATTGTAGAAATACATTTACAGGTTTTTGGGATTTCTTTTTATTAACGTTACCTTCACGCAGAAAAGTAGTATCTATCACTATCGCAACTCTAGCGTATTCAAAACGTCCAAAAATGAAATTAATTTAAAATTTTGTCGTTTAACCTTTGATTTCTTAACACTGTCATTCTCATCATCTTGAACAACCATGAGACCGTTAGGAAAGTCAGCATTAAGCGGCATATTTAATACGTCGATGCCATCGGTGACGGTAGTGCCATCAATAAATTGACCGCCTTGAGTGAGACCACCCTGAACCACGAAGCTGCCAATATATGCGTAAGGAGGTGTGCGTTGATACATGTTAAATTTTGAGTCCCCTTGCGAGGACAAAATAACATATCCTTCATTCTTGCTCGTTTTGTAAAGAGCTAGCCCCTCGGGATCGCCACCGATATTGCCGACTCTAGAGTCAATTTCGGTGTGTTTAGAAAAATCCAGAGATTTATCAACTTGGTAGGCTTTTAATACGCCATTAACCTCTTCTTCGGAAACAAATAGCGTCCTATTTTCATCATCATAGACGCAGCCCTCCGACTCTCCCCCATTGTCAAACGTAGTTAATAAGATAAGTTGAGAATCAATAAACTGCCATACCTCCACTCTGGGTCCTTCGTCTTCCGTGATAAAAGAGATTAGCCCAAGGTCTTTGTCAACTCCTGCGCAAGCACCATAAATGTTAATGGATGATGCTGATCGAACAAGTCGTTCTGAACCTAATGAGAACATTCCATCAGCTGCGCCTTGTGCGATTTTTGCGTTAGGGAAAGCCCACAAATCAATAGTCTGATCTGTTCTGTTTGAAGCGAAGATATAACTCATGCCGTTAAGGCTGCGGACGTCAATATTATTAATTTTTCCCAGCGCACTGTAGCCGATTTCCACACCTTGCAGTGTGTAGACGTAAACACCGCTTTTCTTGTCGGTACCAAAAATCAAAGACTGCTCCGGCGCCGCGACGTTAAACCATATTGCAGGGTCGTCTGCAGCGTCACCTAACGAAGTCACTTCGGGAGTTTCATATTTTGCGATGACCGAGGGATAGGTTGTGCAAGCAGTAACAGTTGCACTAGCCCACAGCAACACCGACAACTTAAATAACTTAATATATCCGCTTGTCATAGCATTCCTATTTTTTTGTCTCTCACTAAATATAAAAATATCACTTATCACATCACACCTCGTCTATGGCAGGTTCGTTAACCTGGTATTTAATCCAAAAAGTTTCCTTTTATCGCGACACTCAGGGAGCCAACGATAAAAGGAAGTAGCCTAAAATCTGCTCACCCATCTTTAAAAATTGTAGGTCATCCCCACTGAATAGTTTCTTCCAAATAGGTCGTACTGTGACAATTGTGATTCATCACCCCAGTAGTAGTACTCTTCACGATTGCCTAAGTTAATCGCTTCAAATTTCAGATCTATGGCATCGTTGACCTTGTACTTAGCCGTCAAATCAAACTGCAGGTAAGCGTCAACCATTCGTGAGTTATTTTCAGATACATCTGCAATCTCTTCATCACCATCTGCCAAGGAGTCAAGATATTCACTGCGATAGTTGCCGGCTAAGCGCACATCCCAAGGTCCTTTCTCATAACCTATGCTTAGATTAGCGGCTTCGTCGGCTAGTTTCCTAAATCGAGTTGTATATGACACATCATTCTCAGGTTTAAAAGTGCTCTCGCCATCAGTCAAGGTAACGTTTGTAGCAACATAAAAGCCGTTCTCCCAACCATATTGAACATTTAACTCAAATCCATTAATAGTTGAATCTTGTGCATTTTCCCATGTCTCCACGTCATCATTGAAGTTAACGCCTAAGAATGTACCCGTCTTATATATCTTTGGGAAAATTGCATTTTTGATATCTTTTCTGAACAGCCCGATGCTTATAAAGGTCATTTCATCGCCGTAAAATTCGAGAGAAAGATCATAATTAAGAGCTTCATAAGGCTTTAAATCAGGGTTCCCGGCAGAACCGGTGATATCACCACCATCGTTATCAAAGTTTAGCTTTGGTGCCGTTTTTGTAAATCCTGGTCGAGACAACCCCTTCCAAATAGCGCTGCGTAACTGCCACTGATCCGTTAAGAAATACTTGACGTTAATACTTGGTGAGAAAAAGGAATGATCGCTGCTAGCCAGTACCTGATTACCACTCTGATCAAATGCTTGAGAGTTTACTGACGTGTCTTCGTATCTGACGCCCGCAACAACTACGCCCTTGTCCCAGACATATGTATTTTGCGCGTATATGGCATTGACCTTTTCTTTTGTAATAAAATCGCGCGATACGGCATCGCTAAAATCGACAGTCAAAGTATCTAATTTATTGCGTAAACCATAGATAAGATCTGGGTTTGCTTGTTGGCTAAATACTTGGCCAGCAAATTTCCAATCCAAAGTTTGCGGATCAAAATCAGCCATGGTTTGATCAGATTCATACACAATAATGTAATCATCGACATTTTTCTTACGACTTTTACTTTTCAATCCCATTTTCATAACACCAAAGCTAAATTCTTTTGAGGCGTTGATAGAAAATGCGACTTCCGAGTCCTTTGAAAAATTTTCAGTAATTTCAAGTTCTTTAAAATCTAGTTCTGAGGGGGAGTAAATACTTAAATCAGATGGAGTAATAGTTGGATGCTGAGGCTCACTCCAATCTAGGGTACCTAGAGTATTTTTCATATCTTTACGGAACGTTACATCAGCATTGTCGCTGTCATTTTCTTCTGCATATGAGTAACTAATATTAGGATCTATACTCCATTCGCCAATCTCTCCCTCAAAACCTAAGGTCAGAGCAGACAAGGTTCGGCTTTCCTCTCGAACGCGTGTTTCTGCGTCATGGCGAATACGATCCGTGGTCATGCCAGTCGCCGTTGCCGTGCCATTAACTAGATTCAATTTACCATATTCATCTTTCCATCGCAGTTCTGAATCATCGTATTGATTCCAAAACCCACTAAAGAAAAAGCGACCACCAGAGGTCATCAGGTCAGCATCATAACTCAAGCCATAACGCTCACGGGTTAACTCGTAATATCGCATTTCGTAGTCATCGTTCATTACGCCATCTTCCCAGCCAAAACCGGTTTCATTATTAAAGGCGACAATATCTTTGGTTGAGTAAGTAAGCCCCAGGATATGTGATAAGGAATCATTTACCTTATCACCATAAGTTAACGACAACTTTGGGTTAACGTTTTTATCGGCATACTGACTAAAATTATTCTGTACTTTTAACTTTAGTATGCGGCCATCTAAACTCGAAGGAGTCTTTGTTTTAAAATCAATTCGTCCACCAATCGAGTCGGCATCCATTTCTGGGGTCAGAGACTTAGCGACAGTAATCGAGTCAAGTAACTCTGTAGGCAGGCCATCGAGCATAACGCTGCGACCATTCTCAGGTGCTAACACTGATGCGCCATTTACAGAAATACTATTGAGGTCGGAAGATAGCCCACGAATAGTTACATAACGACCCTCACCCTGATCGTTTTCAACGGAAATACCTGATAAGCGACGGATCGCTTCAGCGGCAGTAGTATCAGCAAAACTGCCAAGTGAGTCGGAATCAACGACTGAAATAATACTGTCAGACTCGCGCTGAGCCTTAATGGCAGAAATTAAAGTCGCTTTCGATCCAAGTACGATAATTTCATCAACAGGGTCTAAAACCTGAGAAATAGCATTGGATAGTGTAAGTGCCGATAAACTTACAATAGTAAGTTTTGGTAATATTGAGAGTTTCATGATGGTCCCCGAGTTGTTTAAATAATGGTAGGGATAAAGTACAGTGCTGGGATGACTAAGAGGTGACACTAATATGGCAGAAATATGCTAATTCCATGTCATTTGTGTTGCATTTATGGTGGATTACTTCGTACGGCAATATGCAATGTTACTGAATATAGAGGTGCCTTAGGGAGTCGCAATTTATGCGGCATGATTACCTCATAAAATGACACGAATAGGGGGAGGAATTCTATTTGGTATAGCTAATTTCTGGCAATCGCGGTCGTCGGCAGGTAACTTCTTTACCTACAATCTATCATTGCTCGGGCTGTAAGGATAATCCCCATTGTTATTCTGGAACGAACCCGTCAGTGATCCCAAATGCTATCAGATAGAGTTTGTAGATCTGTCCTGTCAGGACTAAGAATCCAATCAGCTAAGGGGGTCGCGACATCGGGGTAAAAAATAGGTTCTTCCTCCGGGCCCTCAAGCCATGACGCCAGGACTGCCTGATCCAGACTATCCATGGAGGTAGCCCGGCCGATGCTTTCCAGTGCGGTGACGTTGCACAACTGCTCATACTGGCCGGCCAAAGGCTTTACTAGTAGTTTTTTTCCATAACTTAAGGCCTCACTAGACAACTCAAATCCCGCATTGCTTATGACACCTGAACAGTCTTTTAGTTGCTCATGAAAATCGTCATGAGAGAGTGGATTTATAACGATATGATTAAACTTCATGATCTTTTTAACCTTTGCAAAAATCTGAAATTCATACTGAGTAAATGGACTCACAAACTCTACGATATCACTCAATGCTTCGAATCCCATATAGACTAGGATCTTTTTATTCATACATTCACCTTTTTTTTGCATACCTATCAAGGGCGGTAGAATCGGCTGATTGAAATGGTGGTAGTGAAAGCCAATAGCGGTTGTACTTGGCGCAAATATTCTCATTATCAACTTTGACAACCAATACCCTTTAAGTTTAGGAACATCATATTTAAAAGCACATTGGTGACTTAGTGCAATGCAGGGCACCCCTCGTAGTTTTGCGCTCCACGCGGTAATGGGTTCGAAATCTGAGATCACCAAATCATACCCACTTAAGTCTAAGCGCCAGATATCAACTAAGAAATTAATCAGTCTATTCGCCAATATCGTTTTTATTATCTGCACGCGGCCACGATCGAAGATTAGTATTAGACCCTCAAGCACCCTAAACTCGCCGAAGCTATGCATATCGAAAAATTCCTCTCTTGGCCTGCCTGAAAAAACAAAGTCGATTTCTACCGCTGGACGCTCTAGGGCAGGAATAAGTGCTTTAGTGCGAGAGACATGTCCGTTACCAGTCCCCTGAACTCCATAAAGAATCTTCATATTTATGTCCTAATCTTAGTGATTTCTCAGCT
>Ga0222651_1000400_pt1 | contig 28328 bp, 24 predicted proteins | sample AntAcemetagen369_FD_179855 | JGI IMG/M metagenome (GOLD analysis project Ga0222651, IMG submission 179855) | Saline water microbial communities from Ace Lake, Antarctica - #369 | ecosystem: Environmental > Aquatic > Non-marine Saline and Alkaline > Saline | place: Antarctica: Ace Lake...
CCCATGCCGCGTTGTTCCTGGCCTCTGACGAGGCCGGGTTCATCACCGGCGTGGCGCTGCCGGTCGATGGCGGGTCGAGCTGCCGGGTGGGGTAACGCAAACCCCGAACGGGTTGCAACAATCCGCTACGACGGTTTGCGGAAAAAGCCTGACACCGAGACCCGGGTGAGCGGCGTTAGCAGCCCCTCACCCGGGTCTCGGTGTCAGGCGGCTGCTTAATCCCGTTTGAATTTCGGCATCACGTCACGGCCGAAATGGTCGAGCTGCTCGAGCATCACGGCGAGCGGCGTGCCCATCGCCGATTGCACGTTGACCGCTTCCAGCCCCGGGAATTTTTCCTCGACCGCCTTCAGGAAATCGACAAGGCCTTCGGCCGGGCCGCAATACCATGAGCCCCGCTCGACGGCTTCTTCCAGCGTCGGGATGCCGGAATCCCGGATACCACCCCGGCGGTCGATGGCATCCACCTGTTCCGGTTTCAGCGGGCCGAGGAATCCCAGCGGGCCGAACAACTTGGCGTGTTCCTCGTAAAACGGTGTGGCTTCCCGGATCGCCTGCTCGCGGGTCGGCGCGATGTGATAGGAAATCCCGAGGCACAGGTTTTCGCCAAGCCTGGTTTCGATCCCGGCGCGTTCATGGGCGCGCTGGAAGGCGTGGATATTGCCTTCCGCCATCAGCGCCGAACCGCCGCCGACAATGCCTTTCATGCCGTGCTTGATCATGAAATCGAGCCCCCGGTCGCCGGCGCTGACCACCGGCTGCCAGCATTCCACCGGCAGGGTGCGCGGCCGCGGCACCAGCGTCAGTTCCTTCAGATCGTACCCGCGATACGGCACATCCGGCGGCAGGGTGTAATACTTGCCCTTGTGCGAGAACGACTCCTCGTGGAATGCCTTGAACAGGATATCGACCTGTTCCTCGAACATGTCGCGATTGGCTTCCGCGTCGATCAGGTGCCCGCCCAGCGTTTCCACCTCGCGTGTGTGATAGCCGCGCCCGACGCCGAAAATCACCCGCCCCTTGGTCAGCCAGTCGGCGGTGGCGAAATCTTCCGCGAGGCGCAGCGGATGCCACATCGGCGCGATATTGAAGCCGCAACCGATGCGCAGGTTTTCCGTCACATGGGCCAGGTGCACGCCCAGCATCATAACGTTTGGGACGCACTCATAGCCTTCGTGCTGGAAATGATGTTCGGCGAACCACAGCGCATCAAAGCCCCAGCCATCCATGCATTTCGCCATCGCCTCCGACTTGTCGAAGACCCCGGCCAGTTGTTTGTTGGAATAGCGCCGGTCATTCGCCGGCGTCGCATCCTGCCCCATATCACCAAGATCGATATGCCCGGCGAAAAGCGATGAAAACCGCTTGATCATGCCCGTTCCTCCCGTTTGGTTAGAGCGATGGTAGCGCGGCTTTCGCAGCACGTGCAAACGCCCACCCAGAAACACGAATTCAGGCTTGTGACGCACGGCCCAATCCCCCACCATTTCGCCACGGGTACAGGGCAGGCCCGCCGGGAAAGGACCATCGACCATGATCATTCGCGATATCGAGGAAAGCGAGCTCGGCACGCTACTCGACCTGTACCGGCATTACACGGCCTCCGAAAACCTGCCGCCGCTGACCGATACCGCGATCCGCGATATCTGGCAGGCCATCCAGGCCAATCCCGGCACCCGCTATTTCGTCCTCGAAACCGGCGGGCGGATCGCAGCCGCCGCCATCCTGACCATCACGCCGTCGTTCATTCGCGGTGGGGCTGGCTATGGTGTCATCGAACATGTCGTGACCCACGCGGGTTTCCGCCGCCGGGGACTCGCGAAAGCCCTGATGGAACATGTCCTGGATTACGCATGGCAACAGGACTGTACCGAAGTCATGCTGTTATCCGGCGCCGACCTGACCGCCGCACACAAAATGTATGAAGGGCTCGGCTTTAACCGCCACCGGCGGACCGGCTTTATCAAGTACCGCCCCTGAAAAAGGCCACCCCGGCCGAGCGAAAAGTCGGGCATCACGACTAAAAATGGGTAGTTTCCCCCATACCGGCGCTGCCGGGTTTTTGGTGCAATCCCCTTGTTGAATTTTTAGCCGCGTAACAGGCCAGCCCGGCCCTGCGGCAATTTTCGGATAAGGGAGAATTGCTTTGAAAATATTACGGTGGGTCATGGCGACCGCAGCCTGTCTGGTGCTGCTGTCGCCCGGAACGGGAAGGGCCATTCCCTTCACCTATGACCTGGAATTTGAAACGACCGGACAGAGCATCTGGGATACCGGCACCACCGCCACATTGGACAAGACGGCGTTTCTTGGCGCGGCCTGGCAGGACCAATCGGCAAGCCTTGACCTGATCGCGGGTGATGAGGATGTCAATATCTTCAATCCCCTGCGGGAACTCTATGACGGGGCCTTCAGCACCTGCCGGGGGCTCGGCTTTTCCTCCAGTGCCTGTATCAACGGGCAAAGCGCCCGGGTACCGGTCCCCAGGCTCGGCAGCAGGCCGTCGGTGCGCAGCTGCGGCAAGTTCGCCGTGGCCTGTAAAATCGCACAGGGCGCGGATGTCCTGAAACGGGCGGGCTATGACGTCGCCTTTTCCGCCTGCAAGAAACTGGGCAATTCATCATCCACCTGCCGCAATGGCCGGTCCGGACGGCTGCCCGTCATCGCGCTGGGCACCGCACCGCCGCAGTTTCTCGAAGTCGACACACGCACCGGCGTTGCCGTCGAAGGCACATCCGATGGCCGGGTCGGGCTGGAACTCGGCATCGAAGTCGGCAGCGGTTCGGTGGACGCCACCGTTTCCTATGCGGCGACGCTGGACATTCCCGACACGGCCCTGCTGGACAAGGCAAACGCCATAAATTTCAATCCGAACAGCGTGCTGGCGGGGACGAACGTCCTGACCACCGACTTCGCCGACCTGTCTCTGACGGCGGATGCGATCCTGGAGGTATCCGGCAGTGTCACTGGTGAGGCCTGTGTCATCGCGGCCGGTTGCACAACGGGCGGCAGCTCATTCAACATCGACGAGAAAGTCTCCATCCTGTCCTTCAATGAAGGCGGCGAAGGCGACATCAAGCTGCTCGGACAGAGCCCCTCGACCTTCGGCTTCCCCGATGAAGCAGACGGCTTTCCGTTTGAAATCGCGGCCGGATCTGGTGTTGCCGGCGAGCTTGCCAGCGCAACGCTCTATCTCCCGCAGCCCGATACCAGCGGCGGTCTCGATAACACGACCAATACGCTGAAATCTTCGGGTCAGGACGACCTGGTCGACCTCACCGTGGATATCGATGCCGTTGCCTCACTCGCCGTCACGGCGGGTGCGACAACGCAGGCTTTCGGCTTCGAGTTACCCATCGGCAATGTCGGCAGCGTCGGCTACGACATCATCGACGTAAAGATCGGCCCGTCCATCGACCTCAAGCAGGATTTCGAACTCGACCCGACGCTGTTCGTGCAACTCGTCTTCGACAAGGCGGTCATGATCGCGGGCGAGTTGGTCACCGAACTGATTTCCGCCTGGGACCTGCTGCCGGATATTTTCTTCCTCGACGATGTCACCACGGTCACGCCGACCTTCTTCGTCGATGCGGAACTGCGCAACGAGACCGTGCTGGATTTCGATTTCGACTTCGTGGTTGACCTGCTGCAGGTCAATTTCGACCTGCTCGGCTTCGACCGGCAGTTCGGCATTGGCAATATCCTCGATGAAAGCATCGACCTGTTCCAGTCACCGGACCTGTTCGACAGTCTGTTTTCGCTGCAGGGCTTCGATCTGCAGATCGGCGAGAGCTTCACCATCGACTTCCTGACAGGCTCCGAAGCGCCGCAGAGTTTTGCGGCACGCAGCGCGCTCAACCCCATCGAGGCATTCACGGAAGCCTCGGTGCCGGAACCGGGCATGCTGGCACTGTTCCTCTTCGGGCTCTGCGGGCTGTTCGTCATGCAGCAGCGAAACCGGCGCAACGACGCGCTGGCCGCATAACCCCGTGACCCGGCAGGCGGCGCGGCAATTTTTCCACCGCGCCGCCCCTGCCGGACCAGGACGTATCTGATCACCGACAAGGATTTACAGATGAAATTTATTCGATTGGCGATTATCGCATTACTGCTTCAGACCGGCGCCGCCGCTGCAGCAGATCACACAGAAAGCTTTGCAATGAAGGGCGCGGGCTTCCTGCCCTGCCAGATTTACGTCAAGGCCCGCGAAGACAAGTCCAACGTCTATTACATGATCGGCGGTTGGGTGGAAGGCTATATTTCCGCCCATAACCGCTACGCCGAAGACACATTCGACGTGCTGTCGTTTGAATCACTGGAACTGCTGCTGACCGTGATCCAGACCCATTGCGACGCCAATCCCGGCCATCGGCTGCACGCCGTCGTCAACTCGATCATCGCGAGCCTGCAGCCGGACCGGCTGACCGAAGCCTCACCACGGGTGCAGATCACCGAGGGCGAACGCAAGACCACGCTGCATCGGGAAACCATCCGCCGGGTACAGGACCGCCTGACCGGTCTCGGCCTGTATGACGCCGCTGTCGACGGACGCTATACCGAAGCCACGAAAGCAGCGCTGATGGCCTTCCAGTCGGACCTGAATTTTGAAACCACCGGCTTCCCCGACCAGACGACGCTGTGGCGGTTGCTGCGCTAAGCGGGGCGCTAGCGTCCCTGTTCCCCGCCCTGCATTTCGGCAAGCACCGTATCGATGACCGCGTATCCACTGCCCCAGCCATTGTCCATTCCGGCCATCATCTTGGCGAAACAGGCGACTTCGGCATCCGTGGCATCGATCGGTATCTGGGACAGGCGCACCATGGTTTGTGCGCCCTGTTCCTCGAACAGGACCGTCGTCAGCAGGGTGCGGGGCCAGTCCGGCATCATCGGGTTGGCGGCGATGTTCCAGTCGGAATCCGTTGATGAGTGGTGCCAGACCAGCTTTTCCGGCGGCGTCACTTCCTGAAACGCCATCTTGCTGTAGTCGGCCTTGTCGCCCCATTTCATTTCGTTCAGCCACGCCCCGCCGGGTTTCAGGTCATAGGCGTGGATGATCGTTTCAATACCGGGACCATACCAGCGCGACAGCAGCTTCGGGTCTGTCCAGGCGCGCCACACCATGTCACGGGGCGCGTCGAAGACACGGTCGAATTTGTACTCGGGCAGTTCACTCATGCGTCTTCACTCCGTTCGGTCGCTGCTTTCATGCTGGTCAGGACATCGTCCAGTTGATCAAAACTTGTCCCCCAGAATTTCTGGAACTCCGCAAGCCAGTCGGCTGCCGCCGCCATCTTGGCCGCCTTCAGCCGCGCCGGGCGGCGCTGTTCGTCGATATCGCGTTCAATCAGACCAGCGCGTTCCAAGACCTTCAGATGTTTGGAGACGGCCGGCTGGCTCATCTCGAAGGGTGCCGCGATGTCCTTGACCGAGGCCTGACCATCGGCCAGCCGCGACAGGATCGCCCGTCGTGTCGGGTCGGCCAGCGCCGCAAAGACAGCGTCCAGATCGACACTTGCATCCATATAACCAAATTGTTCCATAACTATATGGTTATATTTATAAGCCGCCGTTGTCAACGCGTTATCCGGAAAGGACCGCCAAACTAAATTCTGATGCCCGTATTTGCACCCCACGTCATCGCCCCGCTCCTCGCGTTGACAGGAGTAGCGGGCATCCTGCTAATTGTGACAGCAATCAGCATGAAGGATTTCCAATGTTTTATGACCCGCGTGACCCGAAAGGCCACGGTCTGCCGCATGACCCGTTCAAATCGCTTATCGCCCCGCGACCAATCGGCTGGATCAGCACGCTGAGCGACGACGGCAAGGTAAATCTGGCGCCCTACAGCTTCTTCAACGCCGTATGCTACCCGCCTTATATCGTGATGTTTTCATCCAGCGAGCTTGTCGACGACCCGCGCAAGCATTCACGACGGAACGCGGAAGACACCGGCGAATTCGTCTGCAACCTGGTCTCCGCGGAACTGACTGACGCCATGCATATGACAGCCGCGCATGTCGATCGAGACGTCGACGAACTGGCTATGGCAGGGCTGACAACGGAACCTTCCGTTACGGTCAAGCCGCCCCGGGTCAGGGAATCCCCGGCGCACCTTGAATGCCGTTACATGCAGACGGTAATCCTTGAAAGCGACACGCCGGGCAGCACGCATGGCGTCGTGTTCGGTGAAGTCACCGGCATCCATATCAGCGACTCCGTCATGACGGATGGTCTGGTCGATATCACGAAGCTGCGCCCGGTCGCGCGGCTGGGTTACCGCGACTACACTATCGTTGAAGATGGCTTCTCCAAGCCAAGCTATGACAGCATGGTGCCGGGGTTGGTAAAGGAATCGACGTAACGAACGCCGGAAAGGTGTCGGCTGCGCGACAGCGGCCGGCAGCTTTTCAGGCGGATTACCGGAGCACCTGAAAAGGCCTCTTTACCCCGCCAGCTTCTTGCGCAGCAGTTCGTTGACCATCTGCGGGTTGGCCTTGCCCTGGCTGGCTTTCATGATCTGTCCCATGAACCAGCCGATCAGTTTCTGATTGCCGCCCCGGTATTCCGCCACGCTGTCTGGGTTGTCGGCCATGATCTGGTCCACCACCGCTTCCAGCGCGCCGGTATCGGAGACCTGCTTCAGGCCCTTTTCATCGACAATCGTCGCGGCGTCCTTGCCGGTTTCGAACATGTCGTTGAGGACATCCTTGGCGATGTTGTTGGATATCGTCTTGTCCGCGATCAGGTCCAGCAGCCCGCCCATCGCCTCGGCCTTTACCGGTGAGTCCGCCAGCGCGATACCCGCGCGATTCAACTGCCCCAGCAGTTCTGACGTTACCCAATTGGCCGCCAGCTTCGCGTCGCGTCCCGCCGCGACGGTTTCGAAATAGGCCGCCGTGTCCCGCTCCGCGACCAGCACACCCGCGTCATAGGGCGACAGGCCGAGTTCTTCAACGAAGCGAAGCTTCTTGGCATCCGGCAGTTCCGGCAATTCGGCTTTCAGCGCATCGACATAAGCCTGGTCGAGGTCCAGCGGCAGCAGGTCCGGGTCCGGGAAATACCGGTAGTCATGCGCGTCTTCCTTGGAGCGCATCGACCGGGTTTCACCCTTGTCGGAATCGTACAGCCGGGTTTCCTGGGTAATCGTGCCGCCTTCCTCGATCACGTCGATCTGACGGGCGGCTTCAAAATCAATGGCCTGGCGCAGGAACCGGATCGAGTTCAGGTTCTTGATCTCGCAGCGTGTGCCGAGTTCATCCCCGGGCCGCCGAACGGAGACATTGGCGTCACAACGCATCGAGCCTTCCTGCATGTTGCCGTCGCAACTGCCGACATAGCGCAGGATCGCGCGCAGCTTGGTGACATAGGCCGCCGCTTCTTCGGCCGAGCGCATGTCCGGGTGCGAGACGATTTCCATCAGCGCCACGCCGGAACGGTTGAGGTCGATCATCGACTTGGCCGGATGCTGGTCGTGAATCGACTTGCCCGCGTCCTGTTCGATATGCAGCCGCTCGACACGGACATTCTTGACCGCGTCATCCGGCAGGTCGATCTCGATTTCACCCTCGCCGACGACGGGCAGTTCGTATTGCGAAATCTGGTAGCCCTGCGGCATATCCGGGTAGAAAAAGTTCTTCCGGGCGAAGATCGAATGCAGATTGATCTTTGCGTTCAGCGCCAGCCCCGTGCGCACCGCCTGCCGCACCGCTTCATCGTTCAGCACCGGCAGCATGCCCGGCATGCCTGCATCGACCAGAGAAACCTGCTGGTTCGGTTCCGCGCCGAATTCGGTGGAGGCGCCGGAAAACAGCTTCGCCTTTGCAACGATCTGGGCATGCACTTCCAGCCCGATCACGAGTTCCCATTCGCCGGTCTGGCCTTTCAGCAATTCCGCCATGTCAGCCTCCCAACCCGGACAGGTCCGGCTTCGCGTCAAACCCCGCCGCGTCTTCCAGCACCCCGGCGACCCGAAACAGGGTTTCTTCGTCATACGGACGGCCGATCACTTGCAGCCCCAGCGGCAACCCTTCCGCGGACAGCCCGGCCGGCACCGAAATACCCGGCAGTCCCGCCAGCGACGCGGGCACCGTGAAGATATCGTTCAGATACATCGCAATCGGATCGTCCATCTTGTCACCCTGCGCAAAGGCGGCGCTTGGCGTCGTCGGTGTCAGGATCGCGTCCACCTTCTCCCAGGCGTCGTTGAAATCACCGGCAATACGGGCCCGCACCTTTTGCGCCTTCAAATAATAGGCATCGTAATACCCCGCCGACAGCACATAGGTGCCGATCAGGATACGGCGTTTTACTTCCGCGCCGAAGCCCGCGCCGCGCGTGTTTTCATACATATCCTGCATGGTGTCGCCATCGACCCGCAGCCCATACCGCACCCCGTCATAACGCGCGAGGTTGGAAGACGCCTCGGCAGGCGCGACAATATAATAGGTCGGCAAGGCATATTTGGTATGCGGCAGCGAGATATCGACGATTTCCGCCCCGGCCTGCCGCATCCAGTCGATACCTGTCTTCCACAGCGCGTCGATTTCCGCGGGCATGCCGTCCATGACGTATTCCTTGGGAATGCCAATGCGCAGCCCCCGGATATCGCCGGTCAGCGCCGCTTCGAAATCCGGCACATCCAGTTTCATCGACGTCGAATCCTTGGGGTCATGCCCGGCCATCGCGCCCAGCATGATCGCGGAATCACGTACCGTATGCGTCATCGGCCCGGCCTGATCGAGCGAGGAAGCAAAGGCGATGATGCCCCAGCGCGAGCAGCGACCGTAGGTCGGCTTCATGCCGACGATGCCGGTGAAGGCGCCCGGCTGGCGGATCGATCCGCCAGTATCGGTACCCGTCGCGCCCAATGCCGCGCGCGCCGCGACCACCGCCGCCGAACCGCCGGACGAGCCGCCCGGTACCAGCACCGCGTCGTCGCCCTTGCGTTTCCACGGGTTCGCAACCGGGCCGAAATAGCTGGTCATGTTGGACGAGCCCATAGCGAATTCATCCAGGTTGGTCTTGCCCAGCATCACCGCGCCCGCATTCCACAGGTTCTGCGTCACGGTGGATTCATAGGGCGGCACGAAGCCTTCGAGGATATGGCTGCCGGCGGTCGCCTGAACCCCCTTGGTGCAGAACAGGTCCTTGATGGCAACGGGGATGCCATCCATCGCACCCACCTGCCCCTGCGCCCGCCGTGCATCGCTTGCTGCCGCCATCGCGCGCGCCTGATCGGCGGTTTCCACGATATAGGCGTTGAGGTCCCGCACGGCCCCGGTTGCTTCGATAAAGGTCTCGGTCAGTTCAACGGCGGTGAAGTCGCCGGCGGCCATGCCGTCGCGCGCCTGCGCCAGTGTCAGGTTCCTGAGATCCGTCATTATTCGACCACCTTGGGAACAGCGAAAAAGCCGTCCATCCGATCCGGTGCATTGGCCAGCACATCCTCGGCGATACCGCCATCATCGACGTTATCGGCACGCCGCGCGTATTCGGTTGCCACGACGGAGGTCATCGGCGCCACGCCGTCGGTATCGACTTCGTCCAGCTGCTCGACCCAGCCAAGGATATTATTGAGTTCGCCAGCCAGCGAATCGAGGTCCTCTTCAGGGACTTTCAGGCGCGCCAGATGGGCAATCGCGCTGACATTATCGCGGTTGAGCGGCATGTTTTTCTCCATTTCGTAGCGGCGCGGAACCTATCACTGGTACTGGATCACGACAAGTATCGGAACAAGGTTCGGGACGCTGCGGTTTGACGGGTGCATAATGGGTCTATGGCCATATGTACACTCGAAGAACTGAAGCCGGCGCTGGCGCCGGGAACCCGGTTGCTGGGGCTCGATCTGGGATCAAAGACCATCGGCCTCGCGATCTCCGATCCGGGGCTGCAGGTCGGCAGCCCGATCGACACGATCCGGCGCACAAAATTCACCGCCGATGCGGTGGAACTGGAGCGTATCGTGGCCGAACGCAAGGTCGGCGGGTTGATCATCGGCTTGCCGATCAACATGGATGGCAGTGAAGGCGGGCGCTGCCAGTCGACCCGGCAGTTTGCCGCCAACCTGATCGCCCGGGGCTTTGCCCTGCCCATCGCCTTCTGGGACGAGCGGTTGTCGAGCGCCGCGGTCGAACGCTTCCTCATCAATGAAGCCGATATGCGGCGCAACAAGCGTGCGCAGGTCATCGACAAAATGGCCGCCGGTTATATCCTGCAGGGTGCGCTCGACCGGTTGCGGGCGCTGTAGCGGGTTTGAGGGAGGGTCCATCGTGACAACGGAAGATATCGAGCAGGCGGCGGGCATACTGGCCGCGTCCCGCAGCATGGGCGGGCGCTTCAACATGTTTCCCGACCAGTGCCGCCCCGCCGACCTGGCGCAGGGCTATGCCGTGCAGGATGCGCTGCATGCCCGGCTTGGGGGCAGTATTGCGGGCTACAAGATCGGCTGCACCACGCCGGTCATGCAGAAATACCTGGGCATCGACCACCCCTGCGCCGGCGGAATCCTCGCGAGCAGCATCCACACCTCTCCGGCCAGCCTGAAATACCGCGACTTCCGCCGCGTCGGCGTGGAATGCGAAATCGCCGTGCGGCTGGGCAGCGACCTGCCCGCCGGGCCGTTCACCCGGGACAGCGTCGCCGAAGCCGTTGCCGAGTGCATGGCGGCGATTGAACTGGTTGATGATCGCTATGTCGATTACACGAAACTGGATGCCGCCAGCCTGATCGCCGACGATTTTTTCGGGGCGGGATGCGTGCTGGGCGAGCCACGAGGAAACTGGCAAGCACTCGATCTCGCCGCCTGCGCCGCCTTTATGACCGTCAATGGCAAGGCCGCCGGCCGCGGCACCGGCGCGCTGGTGCTGGGCCATCCGCTGGAAGCTCTCGCCTGGCTCGCCAACAGCCTGGCCGAACGGGACAAGACGCTGAAGGCCGGCGATATCGTGATGACCGGCAGCATGGTCGAAACCCGCTGGCTGGAGCCGGGAGACTGGGTCGATGTAACCGTCGAGGGGCTGGGCGTCGCGGCCGTCACCGTCACCTGAATTTCGTCTTATCGGGGCCTTTCGATATATTCGATGGTCACGTCATCGGGGTCGCGCAGGTAGACGACGCGGCCGCCCTTGTTCGGGCCCTTGTCAATCGCGACCGGATCACCGATCGGCAGTACCCCATGCGGTTCTGAGGCTGCAATCGCCGCGTCTATATCGTCCACGTCATAGGCGATATGCGCGAACCCGGTATCACAGGGCAGCGACCTTACCCTGCCCTTATCCGCCGGCGCCAGGTACTGGATCAGTTCCAGCCGGTGGCCCGGCCCCTGAATATAGGCGACTTCGATCTGCGCCCCTTTTACCCCCGTGACCCGCTCAATGATTGCGGAATCCCGCGGAGCGCGCGAAATCACCTCGAATCCAAGCGCATCGGTAAAGAATGCGACCGTGCGGTCCATATTGGAGACCGTAAAACTGGTGTGATTGGTGCCAAGCACCTTGAACGACGACATCTTTAACCCTCCGTTCAGTAGTTGAGCGATAGCCTGTCGCGCCCCGTGGGCAGGGGTCGTTATTCCACTATTGCGGCAGCGGTCTCGATTCGCAATGATCGGTGTTCCGCAGGGAGGGCAGTTTAATGGGAAACTTCGCACGAAATACGGCAGTTCTGGCGCTGGCGCTCGGCGTGATGACCGGTCCGGCGCTGGCGGACGATGAAATAGAGTCCCACCGCAATGACCCGCTGGAATCCATGAACCGGTTTACATCCGGCCTGAATGCGGTGCTGCGGAAAGGGATCTTCGATCCGGTCGTGGACATTTACCAGTTCATCAACCCCGACCCGATCGAAGGCGCCATTTCAAACGCCGCCTCGAACCTTTCGGAACCTGTCACTGCAATCAGCAGCATCCTGCAGGGTGATTCGGAAAATGCCGGCAATGCGTTTCAGCGTTTTCTGGTCAACAGCACCGTCGGTATCGGCGGTCTGGGCGACCCTGCGGCGGAAATGGGGATCGAATCGCGCGACGAAGACCTCGGCCAGGCTTTTGCCGCAAACGGCGTTGAAGCCGGCCCGCACCTGGTCCTGCCAATTCTGGGACCAACCAATTTTCGCGACGCTATCGGCGACATTGCCACGTCATTGGCCAATCCCCTGCCGCTCGCCGGGGCCGCCGCTGCCGGCGCGGTCGAGTATTCCGATAATCAGGACCTGATAAATGATATTGGAAACAACTCACTGGACCGCTATGTCGCGGAACGCGAAGCCTATGAACAGAACCGGAATTACGAAATCAGCAATGGTTTAATGCTTCTTCCGGATTTCGAAGACACCGCCAACCGCTAGGCAGACAATCCAAAAAAATTAACGAATGCGGCCCCGTGGCAGGTAACGCCGCTTGCGGCCCCTGCCCCCGCACGCGTATATTGCTGCTTTAATGACCCGATCCCAGACAGCGCCCGATTTTGCGCTCTACCGATTTCCGCACCGACACCTGCTCGGTATCGATGGCCTTTCCATTTCAGAGATAAACTCTCTGCTGGATCTGGCGGATGCCTATGTCGCACAGAACCGCCAGCACGATAAGAAATCCGATGTGCTGCGTGGCCGTACCCTGATCAATCTGTTCTTTGAAAACTCGACCCGTACCCAGGCGTCGTTTGAACTGGCCGGCAAACGGCTGGGCGGCGATGTCATGAACATGTCCGTCTCCAGCAGTTCGATCAAAAAGGGCGAGACCATGATCGATACGGCGATGACGCTGAATGCGATGCATCCCGATGTGCTGGTCGTGCGCCACCCGGATGCAGGCGCCGTGAAGCTGTTGTCGGAAAAGGTTACCGGCGCGGTCATCAATGCCGGTGACGGTCGTCACGAGCACCCGACCCAGGCGCTGCTGGACGCACTGACGATCCGGCGGCGGCGCGGACGGCTGGACAATATGACGGTTGCGATTTGTGGCGACATCCTGCACAGCCGCGTTGCACGGTCCAATATCTATCTGCTTACGACAATGGGCGCGCGCGTGCGCGTTGTCGCCCCGCGCACGCTCATGCCGGCGGGAATTGAACGTTTCGGTGTCGATGTATTCCATGACATGCGCGCCGGACTGACCGATTGCGACATCGTCATGATGTTGCGTCTGCAGACGGAACGGATGCGCGGCACTTTCGTGCCGTCGACCCGGGAATATTTCCACTTCTTCGGTCTCGACCGTGAGAAACTGTCCTATGCCAAGCCCGATGCCTTCGTGATGCATCCGGGACCGATGAACCGCGGTGTCGAGATAGACTCGGACATTGCCGACGATATCAACCGATCCGTCATCCGCGATCAGGTGGAAATGGGCGTCGCCGTGCGCATGGCATGCCTCGACCTTTTGACCCGCGGCGCCACCGTCAACTAACCGGCACAACATGACCAAACGTACCGCCTTCGTGAATGCCCGCCTGCTCGACCCGGCCAGTGATCTGGATATGACCGGCGGCCTGCTGGCGGAAGACGGCAAGATCACCGATTTCGGGCCGGACCTGTTCAAGGACGGCGTTCCGGACGTCGACCAGTTGGTGCAATGCGACGGGCTGTGCCTCGCGCCGGGCCTGATCGATATGCGCGTTCAGGTGCGGGAGCCCGGCGAAGAACACAAGGAAACGATTGAATCCGCCAGCCATGCGGCGGCGGCCGGTGGTGTGACCGCCATGGTCTGCCTGCCGAACACCGAACCCGTTATCGACGATATTTCCGTGGTTGAATTCGTTGCCCGGCGCGCCCGCGAAATAAAAATGGTCAAGCTGTACTGCTATGGCGCGCTGACACGGGGCATGGAAGGCGAACAGATTACCGAGATGGGATTGCTCGCCGATTCCGGGGCGCTTGGCTTCACCGACGGCATCAAGGCGCTTACCGATCCATTGGTGATGCGCCGGGCGCTCAGCTATGCCCGCACCTTCGGATTGCTGGTGATCCAGCATCCCGAAGACCCCGACATGGTCGATGACGGCGTGATGAACGAAGGCGAACTCGCCAGCCGATTGGGACTGCCGGGCATTCCCGCGGTTGCCGAGGTGATGATGGTCGAACGCGACCTGCGCCTGCTGTCCCTGACCGGGGGTCGTTATCACGCATCGCACCTGTCCACCGCCGCATCGATCAATGCGGTGCGCCGGGCAAAGTTCGACGGGCTGGATGTCACCTGCGATACCGCGCCGCATTACTTCGCCCTGAACGAAAATGCCGTCAGTGATTATCGCACATTCGCCAAGGTCTCGCCGCCATTGCGCAGCGAGCAGGACAGGAACGCCGTCGTTGAGGGGCTGAAAGACGGCACCATTGACGCCATCGCCAGCGACCACGCCCCGCATGATCAGGATTCCAAACGCCTGCCCTTCGTCCAGGCGGAATGCGGCATTATCGGGCTGGAAACGCTGCTGCCGCTGACGCTGGAACTATATCATAACGGGCACCTGACACTGCTGGAGGCGCTCGGCAAGGTAACCGCGGCACCGGCATCGATCCTGCGTCTGCCAAGTGGGCGGATCAACCGTGGCGCGCCGGCGGACCTGCTGCTGTTCGATCCGAACCGGCCCTGGACAATCGACGAAGAAAAATTTCGCAGCAAATCCAATAACTCGCCGTTCCACGACCGGCCCGTACAGGGCATGGCAGTGCGCACCTTCGTTGAGGGCCGCACGATCTACACGGCGGTTTAACCGATGTTCGAAACGCTGATGCGCCCGGAAGCGGTGATCGCCGTGGGGCTGGGCTATCTGCTGGGATCGATTCCTTTTGGTCTTGTACTGACCCGGCTGGCCGGGCTGGGCGATATCCGCAAGATCGGTTCCGGCAATATCGGCGCGACCAACGTGCTGCGTACCGGCAACAAGCCGCTCGCACTGGCGACCCTGCTGCTGGATGGCGGCAAGGGCGCGGCCGCCGCCCTGATCGCCATGGCCGTTGCACCGGAACTGGCCCCCTGGGCCGCATTGGCTGCCGTGCTGGGACATCTGTTCCCGGTCTGGCTGAAATTCAACGGCGGCAAGGGGGTGGCGACGACGCTGGGCGCCTATTTCGCTTTGGCCTGGCCGGTCGGCCTCGCTGTCGGGCTGACCTGGCTCGCGGTCACCCTCGCCCTGCGGATTTCCTCGCTATCCGCCATCATCGGTATCGGCATGGCACCGGTATACGCCTGGTTCCTGGCCGGGCCGGACGTCGCCGCCGTCGCTGGTATCCTCGCCGTGCTGGTTATCTACCGCCACAAGGAAAACATCCACCGGCTCCAGCGCGGCGAAGAACCCCGCATCGGCAAGAAAAAAGACGTCGCGTAAATTTCAGTCAATCGCGGGTGAATAGTCCGCCGAAACCAGCGTGAATTGGGTATTGGCCGTTTCCATCGCTGTACCCGGCGATTTACCGCTGACTCACGCTGGCTAAGTATCAGATAAGTACTCGTTCGCTTCCAGGTATCCCATGATCTGGTCCGCTGCCTGTTCGGCAGTTGTGGTCGCGCTGTCGAGGGTGATTTCAGCCGCTTCGGGGGCTTCATAGGGCGAATCGAAACCGGTGAAGTTCTTGATCTCACCGGCCTGCGCCTTCTTGTACAATCCCTTCGGATCACGGCTGGCGCAGAGTTCAAGCGACGCATCGACGAAGATTTCGATAAATTCGCCGTCTTCCAGCAAGCCGCGCACCATCTGCCGCTCGGCCCGGAAGGGCGAGATGAAGGATACGATGGTGATCAGCCCGGCCTCGGCCATCAGTTTCGAGGTTTCACCGATGCGGCGGATATTTTCCACCCGGTCGGTATCGGTAAAGCCCAGATCCCGGTTCAGCCCGTGGCGAACATTGTCACCGTCCAGGATAACCGTATGCTTACCGCGCGCAAAAAGCCGCTGTTCGATCAGGTTGGCAATGGTCGACTTGCCCGAACCGGATAATCCGGTGAACCACAGCACCGCCGGGTTTTGCTGCTTGAGCTGCGACCGCGCCACCTTGTCGATGGCTTGCGCCTGCCTGTGGATATTGTCGGCCCGCCGCAGCCCGTGATCGATCATGCCCATCGCCACGGTGCCGTTGGTCAGCCGGTCGATCAGCACAAAGGACCCCATCGGCTGGCAGGTCACAAAGGGATCGAATGCCACCGGCGCATCGAGCGACAGATTGCATACGCCAACCTCGTTGCTCACCAGCGTGCGCCCGGCTTCCTGCGCCATCGTGTTCACATTGACCTTGTGTTTCAAGGCCGTAACGGTCGCCGAAACCGTGCTGTTCCCGGTCTTCAGCAGGTAGGGCCGACTGGGAAGCATCGGCTGATCCGACATCCACAACAGATGCGCCATGAACTGGTCGGTGACCTCCGGCCGCGCCTGCGGCGTGGCAATGACATCACCACGCGAGATATCAATCTCGTCTTCCAGAACCAGCGTCACCGCCTGTCCCGCTTCGGCGCGCGGCAGGTCGCCGTCCCGGGTGACAATGCGCGCGATCCGGCTGGCGCGCGCCGATGGCAGCGTCACAATGTCGTCGCCCACGGCAATCACGCCACTGGCAACCGTGCCGGAGAAGCCACGGAAATCAAGATTCGGCCGGTTGACCCATTGCACCGGAAACCGGAACGGCCTGGCCAGGTCTTCGGTCGCGACTTCTACCGATTCCAGTTGCTGCAGAAGCGACGGGCCCTGAAACCAGGGCGTGTTCTTGCTGGGCGCCATCACATTGTCGCCATACAGCGCAGAAATCGGCACGCAGGTCACGTCATCGATGCCGATGGTATGCGCGAACTCCCGGTATTCAGCCGAAATTCTGTCGAAGACCGCCTGATCGTAATCAACCAGATCCATCTTGTTGATCGCGAGGACGATATTCGGCACCTGCAACAGCGAGACGATGTAGCTGTGCCGTCGTGTCTGGGTCAGCACGCCCTTGCGCGCATCAATCAGGATAACCGCAAGTTCCGCGGTGGAGGCGCCGGTCGCCATGTTGCGGGTGTACTGTTCGTGGCCCGGTGTATCGGCAACGATGAACTTGCGTTTTTCGGTGGTAAAAAAACGGTAGGCGACATCGATGGTGATACCCTGCTCACGCTCGGCAGCCAGCCCGTCGACCAGCAGGGCGAAGTCGATATCCTCCCCCTGCGTACCGACCTTCTTGCTGTCATCCACCAGGCTTTCAAGCTGGTCCTCGAAGATCAGCTTGGAATCATAAAGCAGACGCCCGATCAGCGAGCTTTTGCCATCATCGACGCTGCCGCAGGTGATGAAGCGCAGCATGGTCTTTTCCGCCTGCTCCTGAAGAACCGGCACGATACCGGACATGCCGCCGTTATCCGCCATCAGAAATACCCTTCCTGCTTCTTCTTTTCCATCGAGGACGCCCCGTCCCGGTCAATGACCCGCCCCTGCCGTTCCGAGGTTCGCGCCAACAGCATTTCATTGATGATGTCCGGCAGCGTTTCGGCATCGGATTCGATTGCCCCGGTCAGCGGATAACAGCCCAGCGTGCGGAATCGCACCTTCTTCATCATTGGAACCTCACCGGGTTCCAGCGGCAAGCGCTCGTCATCGACCATGATCAGCGCGCCATCGCGCTCGACCACCGGGCGTTCCTTCGCAAAATACAAGGGCACGATCGGGATTCCCTCGGCATGGATGTACTGCCAGATATCGAGTTCGGTCCAGTTGGACAGCGGAAAGACGCGGATGCTCTCTCCCTTGTGGATACGGCAATTATATAGTGACCACATTTCCGGCCGCTGGCTTTTCGGGTCCCAACGGTGGTTCCTGCTGCGAAACGAGAAAATACGTTCTTTCGAGCGGCTTTTCTCCTCGTCCCGCCGCGCGCCGCCGAAGGCCGCATCAAAACCGAATTGATCCAGCGCCTGTTTCAATCCCTGGGTTTTCATCACATCGGTATGGATCGCCGAACCATGGCTGAACGGACCGATCCCCTGCTCGACCCCCTCCGCGTTGATATGCACGATCAACTCAAGACCAAGTTCCGCCACCATCCTGTCCCGGAATTCGATCATCTCCCGGAATTTCCAGGTTGTGTCCACGTGCAGCAATGGGAATGGCGGCCGGGATGGATAAAACGCCTTCATCGCCAGATGCAGCATAACCGCGCTGTCCTTGCCGACCGAATAGAGCATCACCGGGTTTTCACATTCCGCGGCGACTTCGCGCATGATGTGGATACTTTCGGCTTCCAGGCGTTGCAAATGTGTCAGGGGCATTGTGCGGATTATTTCCTCGGCAAATTGGCAATCATCGATGGCAACGCAAGATACATAACGATCTCAGCGACCATATTAGCAGGTTAAGAGAACCTTTTCAGGCTTGCGTCAACCGAAATACTTACGGGGTTTTCGCTATCATCGCGGCCGAATCCGACCCCAAATTGTCGACTGGCGCATGAATTCCACATTCGGTCTTGTCCATTCCCTGCCATCGGCCCGCGCGCTGATCATCCCGTGCCCCTGTGCGCGCAGTGCAAGGGAGACAACCGATCGAGGCATAGCCGTCGGCGACAAGCGGATGTGGCGGCAGATCGAACGCCGCATAATAGCCATCCACCCTGTCCCGGTCCCAATCCGCCATCGCGTTGATTTTCACCTGCCCGCCATTTTCTTCGCGCAGCGGCAGCGTCGCCCGTCCCCCGCCATGATAACGCTTGCGGCCCGATATCCAGGCGTCGAATCCTTTCAGCGCCCGTTGCAACGGTTCAACCTTGCGGAAATGACAACATGCGTCAGGCCGGGTCAGCCATAATGTGCCTTTCGAGTCCTGGGATGCTTCGGTTTCCGGCAAGGGACGGATCGACCGCACATCAGTCAAACCAAACCGTTCGATCAACACCTCCCGGTAACGGAGGGTTTCGCCAAACATCTTGCCTGTATCCAGGAAAATGACCGGAACGGCCGGGTCGATCTGTGCCACCCGATGCAGAAGCACCGCTGCTTCCGCACCAAACGAAGATACCAGCGCGATACGGCCAGAGAATTCGGTTTCGATAAGGGGCCGCAAGAGATCATCATCCCCCGGCCTGTCAGGTGCAAATTCAAAACCTGTTGTATTATTTAACATTATCGCCATTCCTCACGAAGGGACCTGCTGACTTCAGGCATTTACACATTTATTTTTTGTGAAAGTAAATAAATAACTTTATTTTTGTGTTATATTCATATCAGTCGATATGAACCGGTTGCCTTCGGACGTATCGATACCCTGAATTAAAGTCCTCGACCGGCCTTGGAAATTGCCTCCCGGCACATGCCGGTTTCGTTGGAAAACTGTTTGGCCGCACGCGTTTCCATACCGTAGGGTTGCGATCAATCAAGAAAGCGAAGGATTTCCGGATGAAGATCGTCACCGTCGAAACAGTGCTGTCGGCAAACTATCCGAACTGCGTATGGCTGCGCCTGGAAACGGACGAGGGGCTGGTCGGCCTTGGCGAGACCTTCCGCAATCCACAGGCAACGGTGTCCTATATTCATGAAACCGTTGCGCCTTACCTTCTGGGCCAGGACCCGCGTGCGCCGGAACGACACCGCAATGCGCTGATGCGCAGTGTTGGAAACCGTTTCAACGGCTTCCCGACACGATCCATCGAAATCCGCGGTAATTCAGCAGCCGATATCGCACTTTGGGATATTTCGGCAAAGGCGATGGATGCGCCGCTCTACAGGCTGCTCGGTGGCCCGGCGCATGACACCCTGCCCGTCTACAATACCTGCGCCAGCGACGGCTATAACTTCCAGGCCAACGTAAGCGGCGACAGCCGGGCGGCCGGCGAAGGCGAGGATGATCTGGCGCGGCAGGTGAGTGACCCGGGCGGGCTCGCGCGATCGCTCCTGGCAGACGGAATTACCGGCATGAAAATATGGCCGTTCGACCGTTTCGCCGCGCGCCATGACGGTTGGCAGATTGACCGCGCCGATCTTGAGGAAGCGACCGCTATCGTCGCCGCAATCCGGGATGCCGTCGGCAACGACATCGAAATCATGCTGGAATATCATGGACTCTGGCGCCTTTCCGCCGCGCTCGACATTGCTAAATCACTCGAACCCTACCGGGTTTTCTGGCACGAAGACCCGATTGGCCTCGACCATATTACCGATCTCGTCCGTTACCGGCAGGAAACCGGTGGCCGCGTCGCGGCGAGCGAGAATTTGGGCACGACACGATGGCTGAGAGATGCGCTGACAGCGGGCGCTGTCGACGTGGTGCAATTCGACATGGGCTGGGTTGGCGGCCTTTCCGAAGGACGCCGCATCGCCGCCATGGCCGAAGCCTTCGACAGGCCGATCGCACCACATGACTGCGTCGGCCCGATCCTGTTTGCAACCGACTGTCACCTCGCCTTTGCCAGCCCGAACACGCTGACGCAGGAAATCGTGCGCGCCTATCTGTCCGGCTGGTATGCCGATATCGCAGATGGCCTGCCCACCGTATCGAATGGCCGCCTCGGTCTGCCCGGCGGTCCCGGCCACGGTGCCGAACTTCGTCCCGATTTCCTGGATGGGGACGGTATCACCCGTCAGGCGAGTCGCCTCTGACGCCTCCCTCAGGCGCCGAACCTCACTTAGAGGCGTATTAAAAAAAGAAACTCGTTCCCCGGTTGACGGCGACACCTGTCCTGGGACATTTTGGGGTATGAACCGAATTTCGCCGCCGCTCCCGCTTCGCGAACGCATCGACCGGCTACGACTGATCCGTTCCGAAAACATCGGTCCGGTCTCGTTTCGGCAATTGCTGAACCGTTACGGCGCGGCAACCACAGCGCTGGACGCCCTCCCCGACCTTGCCCGGCGCGGCGGGAGACGCAAGGCATTGCGAATCGCGACAGTGGCCAATGCCGAACAGGAAATGGAAGCGGTTGTCGCCCTTGGTGGACGACACATCTTTATCGGCGAACCGGACTATCCGCTCCCATTGGCGCAAATTTCCGATGCCCCACCGGCGCTGTCGCTGCTGGGGCGCAGCGACATGCTGGCCAAACCCACAATCGGTATTGTCGGTGCCCGAAATGCATCCACCAATGGCAAACGCTTTGCCGAGGCCCTGGCCAGAACATTGGCAAAAGGTGGCATTGTTGTCGCTTCCGGACTTGCCAGGGGAATCGATGCGGCCGCGCACACGGGTGCACTTGCCGGCGACACAGTGGCCGTCGTCGCCGGGGGTGCGGATGTCATCTATCCGAAAGAAAATACGACACTTTATGAGTCCATCCGCGAACATGGTGCAATCTTGTCCGAAATGCCGCCCGGCACGGAGCCAACGGCGCGCCATTTCCCAAACCGCAACCGCATCATTTCCGGCCTATCGCTGGGGGTCGTCGTGGTCGAGGCCGCATTGCGATCCGGGTCGCTGATTACCGCGCGGCAGGCAGGCGAACAAGGGCGCGAGGTCTTCGCCGTGCCGGGTTTCCCACTGGACCCGCGCGCCCGAGGCACCAACGACCTGATCCGCAATGGTGCAACGCTGATCGAAAGTGCCGACGACATACTTGAGTCCATCCACAGCGGGTCGGATTCCGGCCTGTTCGAACCGCCGGAAACCACCTTCCGGGGCGCCTGCGCCGACGAAACGGAAACAACAGAACTGGCGACTGCGCGTCACCGCCTTCTTGAATGCCTCGGTTATGCACCGGTTACCGTCGATGCGCTGGTCCGGGATGCCTATTTATCGCCGGCGACGGTGTGGTTGGTACTGCTGGAACTGGAAATCGCTGGACGTATCGAACGACGTCCCGGGAACCAGGTCGTTCTGGTTGAACCTTGACACCGCACCGAACCGGCACAATTTGACCTGCCTCACGGGACATTGATTGGACCCGACTAAAAATAACCACGAAACGTTTCCAACTTTCCAACAAAATTAAAATACCGTATGTCGTATGTCCTGTTTCAAAACACGCAGAATTTGCCACAGAGTGTTGACGGCAACCCGCTTCGATGCGATGTGTGACCGTCGGCACTGCGAATTAGGTAACGATTGGCCTTTATCACTTCTGGTTAATTCACCCCGTCGAATACACAGCAAAGTCCGGTTATCAGTATGAATGTCGTAGTCGTTGAATCGCCCGCCAAAGCGAAAACCATAAACAAGTACCTCGGATCCGATTTCCGGGTGCTCGCCAGCTATGGCCATGTCCGCGACCTGCCGCCGAAAGACGGCTCGGTGCTGCCTGACGACGACTTTTCGATGATCTGGCAGATCGATTCCAAATCGAACAAGCATGTCGACGATATTGCCAAAGCCCTGAAGGGCGCGGACCATTTGTATCTCGCGACGGATCCGGATCGTGAAGGGGAAGCGATTTCGTGGCATGTCCAGGAATTGCTGGCGGACCGCAAGGTGCTGGAAGGCGTTGACGTAAAACGCGTCGTCTTCCATGAAATCACCAAGGATGCGGTACTGGCCGCGATGGCGAACCCGCGCGAACTCAATCGCGAACTGATCGATGCCTATCTGGCGCGTCGTGCCCTGGATTATCTGGTTGGCTTTACCCTTTCGCCGGTGCTGTGGCGCAAACTGCCCGGTTCCCGCTCCGCCGGCCGCGTGCAATCCGTTGCGCTGCGACTGATCTGTGAGCGCGAAAGCGAGATCGAGGCATTCCGCGCCGATGAATTCTGGACACTCGACGTTCGGCTGAAATCACCGGCCGGCGCCGATTTCGCCGCCCGCCTTACCCATCTTGATGGCAACCGGCTCGCGAAGCTTGATCTCGGCAATGAAGAAGCGGCGCAACGCGCAGTCGAAGCCGTAAAATCGCGGCAGTTCAGTGTCGCCAACATTGATAACAAGGTCGTTCGCCGCAACCCGGCACCGCCCTTCACGACCTCGACCCTGCAACAGGAAGCCAGCCGAAAGCTGGGATTCGGCACCAGCCGCACCATGCAATTGGCACAGCGGCTGTATGAAGGTATCGAAATCGACGGCGAAACGGTCGGTCTCATTTCCTATATGCGAACGGACAGCGTGACGCTGAGCGGCGAAGCCATCGGCGCATCGCGCAAACTGATCGCACAGGATTACGGCGACGCCTACGTTCCGGAAAAACCCCGCGTTTACAAAACTAAAGCCAAGAATGCTCAGGAAGCACATGAAGCTATCCGACCGACCGACATGTTCCGTCGGCCGGCGCAAATGGCCAAGATTCTCGATGAAGCGCAGCTCAAGCTTTACGAATTGATCTGGAAACGCACGATCGCCAGCAGCATGGAAAGCGCCGTGCTGGATCAGATGGCTGTCGATATCACCTCGCCCGACAAGGCGGTCACACTGCGCGCCAATGGCAGCGTCGTGAAGTTTGACGGTTTCTATACGCTGTACCGCGAAGGTCAGGACGATACGGACAGCAGCGACGAGAACGACCGCCGCCTGCCGCCGTTGAAACAGGGCGATGCGACCGCACTGAACACCGTTACCCCGGAACAGCACTTCACGCAGCCGCCGCCACGCTTTACCGAAGCGAGCCTGGTGAAGAAAATGGAAGAGCTTGGCATCGGCCGGCCCTCCACCTACGCATCGATTCTGAAAGTGTTGCAGGATCGTAATTATGTCGTGCTGGAAAAACGGCGCTTCGAACCCGAAGACCGTGGCCGGCTGGTTACCGCCTTCCTGTCCAGTTTCTTCCAGCGCTATGTTGAATATGATTTCACGGCCGACATGGAAGAACGGCTCGACGATGTGTCGGACGGGCGGCTCGACTGGAAAAAGGTGCTCCGCGATTTCTGGGAAGCGTTCTCCAAATCAGTCGAGGGGACGACGGAGCTGTCCATCACCCAGGTGCTGGATGCGCTGGACGAAGACCTCGGCCCGCATTTCTTTCCGGCGGATGAAAACGGCGATGATACCGCAGCGCGGATGTGCCCGGCCTGCAAGGCGGGGCGGCTCAGTCTGAAACTTGGGAAATTCGGTGCGTTCATCGGCTGCGCCAACTATCCCGAATGCAAATACACCCGCCGTTTTGGCGAATCCGGTGATGAAGACGACGAGTTGGCCAAGGGCCCGGTCGTGCTTGGACAGGATCCGGAATCCGGGCTTGATGTTTCCATGCGCAAGGGGCCTTACGGCGTCTATGTGCAACTCGGCGAACAGGCGGAAAAGGAAAAGGGCAAGAAGGCTCCGCCCAAACCCAAACGCGCCTCGCTGACCAAGGAAATGGTACCGGATACGGTCACCCTGGAATCCGCGCTGAAACTGCTGTCCCTGCCGCGCGATGTCGGCCCGGACCCGGAAACCGGCGAGATGATCACGGCAGGCTTGGGCCGCTTCGGCCCCTATCTGAAGCTTGGGCCGAAATATGCGTCGCTCAAGGGCGATGACGACGTGCTGACCATCGGCCTCAATCGCGCCGTGGTCGTCATGGCCGAAGCCAAAACACGCAGTTCCGGGCGTGAATTGGGCGAATTTGAAGATAAGCCCGTGACCGTACGCAAGGGCCGTTTCGGCGCCTATGTGAAATGCGGCAAGATTAACGCAACCATCCCCGGTGATACCGAAATGGATGCGATCACGCTGGAGCAGGCGATTGAACTGATCAAGGCCCGGGCAGCGAAAGCACCGGCGAAAGCCAAGGCCAAGCCGAAAAAGAAAGCCGCCGCGAAGAAGCCGGCGGCGAAAAAGACGGCTGCAAAGAAGCCGGCAGCGAAGAAAGCAGCCACGAAGAAGACCATGGCAAAGAAAACCGCTGCCAAAAAGGCGCCCGCAAAGAAGAAGGTTGCTGACCCGGCAACCGCTGAATAGTGGCCGGCCCGCGACCAACGCCAACAAAACGGCAGGTCCTCGACTTCATCAAGGAGAGCCCGACCCCTGTCGGCAAGCGCGAAATCGCACGCGCCTTCGGCCTTCGCGGCAGCGACAAGATCGCGCTGAAATCCCTTATCAGGGAACTGGAGAACGAAGGCCTTCTGGACCGTGGACGCAAGCGACGGGTCCGCCCGGCGGGCGCCCTGCCCCCGGTCCTGATCATCGATGTTGTGGATATCGACTCCGATGGCGAGGTCTTGTGCAAACCCGCGCGCTGGGAGGAAAAAGCACCGCCGCCGGTTATCTACCTGCGGCAGGGAAAACGCCGGGGGCCTGCCCCGGGCAAGGGTGACCGGGTACTGGCCAATGTCCTGCGTGCCGGCAAGAATACCTATACCGCCGAAGCGATTCGCGTCCTGGGCAGCGGCCCGAAGGCTTTGCTTGGCATCTATGAAGAACGCGGCACGAGTGGCGCTATCCGCCCGACCACCCGCGGTCGCGCCAGCGAATACGCTGTCGCGCCGGATGATCGCAATGGTGCGGTAAACGGCGAGGTCGTCGCCATCGAAATTCTGTCTTCCGGACGCGGTAGCGCGCGCGCCCGCGTGGTCGAACGAATCGGTCCGATCAACGATCCCCGGACCTATAGCCTGATTGCCATTCACAGCCGCGAAATCCCGACCGATTTCAGTCCCGATTCCCGCGCAGAAGCGGCGGCGGCCGGGCCGATCGGGCTCGACGACCGAACCGACCTCCGCGATATCCCGCTGGTGACCATCGACGGGGCGGATGCCCGGGACTTTGACGATGCTATCTGGGCCGAGCCGGACAAGGATGGCAAGGGCGGATGGCAGATCATTGTCGCCATCGCCGATGTCGCCGCCTATATCCGCCCCGGCGAAGCGCTGGACCGTGACGCCTACAAGCGCGGAACATCGGTCTATTTTCCGGATCGGGTTGTACCGATGCTGCCGGAGGAAATATCCAACGGTTGGTGCTCGCTATTGCCGAACGAGCCACGCCCCTGCCTTGCCGTCCGCATGACGATTGACGCGGAAGGCAACCTGCGCAAACACGTCTTCATGCGCGGCCTCATGCGTTCTGCCGCACGGCTGTCCTATGAGCAGGTCCAGAAGGCGAAGGACGGCTTCCCGGACGACACGACCGGCCCGCTGTTGGATACAGTTATCGAGCCGTTATACGGCGCCTACGCCGCCCTGCTGAACGCCCGCGAGAAGCGCGGCACGCTGGACCTGGATATTCCGGAACTGTCCATCGTCATCGGCGAGAACGGGCATGTCGCGCAAATCGAACCCCGCGCCCGGCTGGACAGTCACAAGTTGATCGAGGAATTCATGATCGCGGCCAATGTCGCGGCCGCGGAAAGCCTGGAATCAAAAGGCGCGCCCGTCATGTACCGGGCGCACGAAGCACCCTCTATGGAAAAACTGGAAGGGTTGCGGCAATCCCTCGCCGCGCTCGATTACAAGCTGGTCAAGGGCGCTGTCCGGCCGATCCATTTTTCGGGCATTCTGGAGCGGGCCGCTGGCGACGGCAATTCCAGGATCGTCAACGACCTGGTGCTGCGCAGCCAATCCAAGGCCATATACGGCCCGGAAAACCCGGGCCATTTCGGGCTCGCCCTGCAGCGCTACTGTCATTTCACATCGCCGATCAGGCGTTATCCCGACCTGCTGGTCCATCGGGCACTGATTGCAGCGCACCAGTTGGGCGATGATGGTTTGCCGCCCGGCGACGGCGAACGATTCGATGAAATGGGTGAGACGCTTTCCCTTGCCGAGCGCCGCGCCGAAGCCGCCGAGCGCGAAGCCCGCGAACGATATGTCACCGCCTTCCTGTCCGACCGGATCGGCGCGGAATTTCCCGGGCGCATCAGCGGCGTCACCCGGTTCGGCCTCTTCGTCACCCTGGACAATATCGGCGCGGATGGGCTGATACCGATCAGCACCCTCCCCTCGGACTACTACGACCATGACGAGCCACTGAACCGGCTGGTCGGTCGCGACTCCGGACAGATTTTTACCCTTGGCGAGTCTGTAACGGTTTCACTCAGCGAGGCGAATACGGATACGGGCGGGCTCGTGTTTGAAATGGTAACCGGCGGCACCAAGGGCACCGGTATACGATCACGACGTAAAGGTGCCCCCCGCCGCGGCAACCCCGGCAAGAAGCCGTCCCGCCGGAAAAAGCCAGGCACGTCGCGCCGCTAATTCGCTATCCGGTAGTAATCTTGGGGTCCAGCGATTAGGTTTGCCGGGCTGTCACAATTACGAACACCATGAACCAAACAGACCGGCACATCGCTTCGACGCGCCAGATACGGCGCGGCAATCACCACCGCGTCGCCATCGGCAGGGCGGGCGCGGGATTGCTGTTACTGCTGACAGCGGCCTGCGCCGGCGCACATACCCCTGATCCATCGAACAAGGCAGGATCAACAGGCGAGATCGCCCTGATGTTCGAAACCGTCCTCGAACACGTGAATGATATCCACATCAAACCGCACTCGGTCGATGACCTCACACTTGCCGGGCTAAAGCGTCTCGAGCGGATCGATCCCGCCGCATCGATTGAACGGCATGGGGACGAGATCCAGCTGCTGATCAACGGCACAGCTATCAGCACGGCACGCGCCGGGACCGCCGATGATCCCGTCGGTTGGGCCGCAACCGTCGAACACCTGATTATCGAAGGGCGCAATGTCTCCGGCGCGCTACAGGCCACGGATAATGAAAAACTGTTCAAAACCGTGATCGACGGCATTGTTGGCGAACTTGATCGCTATTCCCGCTATGCCGACAGGAAAGCCGCGCGACAACAGCGGGAAGACCGGGAAGGGTTCGGCGGCGTCGGCATTTCCATCCTTGGTGACGAAGATGGTGCGCGTATTCAGCGGGTTACCAAAGATATGCCCGCAAATCGTAACGATGTCCGCGTCGGTGATATTATCACCGCAGCCGATGGCGACGCTCTGAAAGGCATGCCGCTGGGCAAAATAGTCAGGCTGCTGCGCGGCCCGGTCGGAACCACCGTGACCCTTTCCCTGCGCCGCGACGGACAGGAAAGCCCACTGGTCCGAACCCTCGTACGGGCCCGGGTCATCCCGATTACCGTGTTTTTTGAAAACCACGGCAATATCGGATATCTGCGGATGAGCGGATTCAATCAGGACACCACCCGGGAACTCAGCGAAGGTATAGCGCAAGCGCAACGCGAAATCGGCGCAAGGCTGAAGGGGGTCGTCATCGACCTGCGCGGCAATCCCGGCGGGTTGCTGGATCAGGCCGTCGATTCCGCCGATCTTTTCCTCGCTGGCGGCCGGATCAGTTCGACCCGGGGACGCCACCCCGACAGCCAGCAGATATTTGATGCGACCCATTCCACCATCGCCGATGGCATTCCGGTCGTCATGCTGCTTGATGGCGCGTCCGCGTCCGCATCCGAAGTCCTGGCGGCCGCACTGCAGGACACCGGCCGCGCAGTGCTTGTCGGCAGCCGCAGCTTCGGCAAGGGCACCGTGCAAACCGTGTTGCAGATGCCGAATGCCGGTGAGCTTATTCTCACCTG
>Ga0222651_1000406_pt1 | contig 28084 bp, 29 predicted proteins | sample AntAcemetagen369_FD_179855 | JGI IMG/M metagenome (GOLD analysis project Ga0222651, IMG submission 179855) | Saline water microbial communities from Ace Lake, Antarctica - #369 | ecosystem: Environmental > Aquatic > Non-marine Saline and Alkaline > Saline | place: Antarctica: Ace Lake...
TGTTGATGTTCATTCTGGTACCAGTAACCGAAACTGGTTTTACAAAAGCCGCAACTGGGTGATAATTTCTGAGACCGTTAGAATTCTCCGTGAAAAGAGCACCTCTACCCGTCATTTTGATACGACGACCCTTGGTATCGAGGTATAATGTAGGTCCTGCTGACATTTTATTGAATGCATTTCTCGCTGATTTAGCCGACATGTATGTTTATATAGAGTAACATTTAATTACCGAAAGCGACACCAGCCATACCATTCTTGATACGAAGAATGTTATAATTGACCGCATATACACGGTGAAGTTGGTTACCACCAGTGGGTTGATTGAGGACCAACTTGGCGTTATCGATACGAGAAAAGTTTAGAGAGCCTGTGGGTTGCATCTTGCTCATGGTGAGACAGAAGGGCCATGAGAAGGTGGGAAGATTATCGAGAACATTGTCGGGGAGATCGGTACAGTGCATCTCAGGAACGACATCGTGGTGGTACACGTTGGATGTGTTCTCGAACAGTGCCAAACCATTAATATAGAGTGAGGAAGTGGCAAAGTTGAATTCATTAGACCAGTCCTCACCCGTCGCTCGACCTGAAACGAGGTGGAGAGACTTCACGGGGTGGTTGAAGTAGCTGAGGTCAATATCGACATCTGTATTCGAGGTGAGTTGATTTTGGGTTTGTGTGATGAGAAGCTCATGCTCGGTATCGGTGAAGTATTTGCGTTCCTCAGTGTCTAAGTAGATGTAATTACCATACACCTTGGGTGTATCGGTGGGGACGTAACCATCGCGACACTTGACACGAATCTCGACATCATGGTACTGGAGGGCTACTAGGGGGAGTGCCTTGGTCCAATCTTCCCCGAAGAAGAAGGGGATCATGTAATGGTTACCACTATGGTTTTCCTTGCGGGAATTGGTGGTAACAGCGAAAGACGCCTTGGCGGTCGTGTCACGCATCAAGGGGTTGTGGACGCCTTGGATATAAAGGGAATCCAATTGTGAGACCTTCTGGCCACCAATCCAAAGAGAGAACTCGGTGGGACTAGCGGCATTGTTAGAGAATAGACCTGTGGCGTTTTGTTGTACCCCAGCAATACCATTGGACTCGATCCAGATGTAGCTCATAAGATCCCCCTTGGAGCGAATGGGGATGGCAACCTCATTGTTCGCACCGAAGGTGCCGATATAATCCATGCGCTCGGGCTTCATGGCGAAGTTAGTGTAACGCTTGTAGTTCTGACGGAAGAAGCTGACCTGAGGGTCACCAGTGATGTACACATCCTGGGCACCCACCGACACGAGCTCAATTAAAGCAGCAGACATTTATTAATAAATGATATTAAAATTTTGGATCATTATAAACATATGGTGGTATTCCAAGCTTTGACTTGGGAGGCGAGGGATGTGGATGAGGAACATTTGATCAGTATATTGGGAAAGACTGAAACGGGTAAATCTGTCTGTGTGACGACTTCTTTTGAGCCGTATTTCTTTGTAAAGCTCCCTAGGGGGACAACTGAACAAGATGTCCGAGTGTTGTATAATGACCTGAATAAACTTCGTCCAGATCACGTCACAAGTTATAGTCTCACTGAGAAGAAGGATGTTTGGGGTTTTCAAAACAATGAAAAGTTTGCATACATGCGTTTAAATTTTAAGACCCTCGCGGACCGGAGAAAGGTCAATTCCGTTTTCGGTTACAATAGGGAATATATGAAGTATCATGTGTATGAGTCAAATCTGGATCCTGTCCTGAGGTTGATGCATCGTACAGGTATTCAATCTACGGGTTGGCTTGACACTGGGGGTGACTGTGTTCGGTCACATCTTGCAAAGGTTGATATCGATCTCTGGTGTAACAACTGGCAATCACTGAAACCTGTAGAACGTGATGATATTGCACCATTTGTAGTTGCCTCGGTAGATATCGAATGTAATAGTTCAACTGGGAAGTTTCCAAATGCAGATGTTCCCGGTGATGCCTGTTTTCAGATTGCAATCTCACTATGCAAATTTGGAAACGATGAACCCTATGAGAAGACATGTCTATGCTACAAGAAAACAGATGGTCCTTATGTCATGAGTTTCGATACCGAACGTGAAATGTTGGAAGCGTTTCAAAAATATATTCAGGAAAAAGATGTTGATATCATCACAGGTTGGAATATATTTGGGTTCGATCTTGAGTATATCTATAAACGAGCTCTTCTGACAGATTGTAATGAAGAATTTTTCAATTTGGGAAAACTCCATGATCCACCTAGTCAGCTCTTACTAAAAAAGTTGAGTTCGAGTGCGTTGGGTGACAATTTCCTTAAACTTCTTCCTATGACTGGGCGATTCATCTTCGATATGTTTCATGAAGTGAAGAAGGGTTATAAACTTGACTCGTATAAACTAAACGAAGTTTCAAAGTTGTACCTGGGTGACCAAAAGATTGACATGTCCCCAAAGGAGATGTTCGCCCGTTACAAGGAAGGTGATCCTAAAAAATTGGCTGAAGTTGCTGAGTATTGTATCAAGGATACCCTCCTCCCCCACAAACTTTTGAAAAAGTTATGTACACTTCTAAACCTATTGGAGATGGCGAAAGCAACATGGGTTCCCCTTTGCTTCTTGGTTGAGCGTGGTCAGCAGATCAAGGTGTTCAGTCAGCTGACAAAGAAGGCTCGAGAGTTGGGATACATGGTACCGACGATCAAATACGGATCTCTCCCCGAAGAACCCTATGAGGGTGCCACGGTCCTAGAAGCACAGAAAGGAGCTTATTACACACCAATCACGGCCCTGGATTTTGAAGCCCTGTATCCATCGATCATGATGGCGCACAATTTATGCTATTCGACGCTCGTGATGGATGAACGACGCTACGGGAATATACCTGGTATCGTGTATGAAACATTCAAGATCGGTGAGAAAGTGTATAAATTCGCACAAGGTGTCCCGAGTCTTCTACCGGCTATCTTAATGGAGCTTAAACAGTTTCGTAAGAAGGCGAAGAGGGATATGGCGGCCGCGACGGGTTCGATGAAAGAAGTCTATAACGGTAAGCAATTGGCGTACAAAATATCGATGAACTCAGTGTATGGTTTTACTGGTGCTGGCAAGGGTATTCTTCCATGTGTTCCAATCGCATCCACGACAACATGTAGAGGTCGCGGTATGATCGAGGAGACGAAAAACTATGTGGAGGAAAACTTCCCAGGTGCGAAAGTGAGATACGGTGACACCGATTCAGTGATGATTGAGTTCGACGTGGGTGACCGAACGGGTGAAGAAGCCGTCAAGTACAGCTGGGAGATTGGTGAGAGAGCAGCTGAAGAATGTAGCGCACTCTTCAAGAAACCGAATAACCTGGAACTCGAGAAAGTGTATTGGCCCTATTTCTTGTACTCGAAGAAGAGGTACGCCGCCAAACTCTGGACAAAGGGAAAGGATGGGAACATGCACATGGATTACATAGATATCAAGGGACTTCAGGTTGTTCGTCGAGACAATACACCTCACGTGAGAGAAGTGTGTAAAGAGCTCCTGGATGTTATCCTGACCTCGAGTGATCCAGGACCACCCAAAGAGTTGGCCAAAGAACGAGCGATAGAACTTCTTTCGGGTGACATACCCAACGAAAAGTTGATACTCAGTAAGTCACTCTCAGATAGTTATAAGGTCAATGGGGAACCAGTTTCAGTATCAGGTTCTCGAATTGGTGAGATTAACCAGGCTCATGTACAAGTTGTTCATAAAATGCGAGAACGAAAACCCGGTTCGGAACCACAATCTGGAGATCGCGTTCCATTTCTACTGACAAAAACAGAAGACCCAAAGGCAAAGGGATTCGAAAAGTCTGAAGATCCCAAATATGTGGAAGAGCACGACGTTCCAGTGGATTATCTCTACTATTTTGAAAATAAGTTCCTTAATCCCGTATGTGACCTACTCGAGCCGTTATTTGAAAATGTCAAACAGGACATTTTCGGTGAAATCTTGGAGCAACACAAGCCAAAGAAGATAAAATCCGGTCCCGCCCTCGGCACCATGAAAAAGGAGCAACTTATTGAAGAATGTAAAAAATTAGGACTTGACGATTCTGGAAAGGTTGCAGATTTACGAGAGAGGATTAAAGGTGCTCGATCTGAATCAATTGAAGACCTATTTAAAAAATACGAGCAAAATACTAATAAGGTATGAATCTCCACGAGAAGATCGCTGACATTGTAGACGAGGAATTGAATGAACGACTCGTTTCGATGATGAATGAATATATTGAGATAATTTCTAAAAAACACGGTATCTCGATGGATCTTCTTTTGAAGGATATCCCGGAAACATTCTCTGGAACGATATGTAAAGGGACGAAAAACGATGGACGGCGGTGTACGTTTAGGGGTATTCATAGTGGGTATTGTAGACACCACTCGGCACAGGGAAATCGTTTGAAATATAGGTCAATTCCCAGGACAAATAGTCATATACATGGACCCGATCAAATGTATGTTAAAGGTTGTCCGGGTTGTGAAATGTCTAACGAGCTTATAGATTTGGGTACCATCATTGGTAATGAGTAAAACTGACATCCTACTAACATCCATAAACAATTTTTACAACGAAGAAGGAAACAGAACTAAATTGGTAAATATTTTAGATAAGTCGAGTGGTATCTCATTACGAAATCTAGAATGGTTCATCACTAACTATGCTAAGAAGAATCACACATCTTTTAAGACCCATGATGGAAAACTATTCACCGTCCATTGTGCCTATAAATCAAGTCTCGATGGGTATAGTAAAAAGCTATTTGATCCATTTTGTCGGGCACAGAAGTTTGCGTATACGGTCCCGGGAACATCTCATGAAATTCATACAACGCTCGCACAGTTGAATTTCATCAAATGGTGTATCAAAAATAACATCATCGAGTATATTAGTACCAATAAATCTTCATTATTTAATAGGCAACCGACATAAATCCACGTTCAAATACGAAGGTTTGATATCCAGTGTAATACATATTTAGAGAGTACGTTTTTAAAGACACATCCACTTCCGTCGTATCTAGTTTCACTTCTATATTTGTTTTATCTGACTGTATCTGACTAAAATCCAAGTTCCCCGATGGTTCCACATTGATCGGATTCATCGAGAAACTATACGTGTATACATTTCGGATTGGCCTCGCAAGACGATTTCTAAATGGAATGAGATACTTGTAATAATTGTGAGTTGTCTTTGTCACATTTGGAAGACGGTTACCATTGATATAGAAACTCGCGGACTCCATTATAGGATCGAAAAATGTCGTTTGATCATCAAAGCTTACATTTGAAGAAAAATTAAAACGATTTTGAAATAACATCTGTTCATTTACACCAGATGCACCAATTGCATCACCCTCAACTTCAAAGTCTGTGTTTCTCAAAAACCAATGAAAACACTTCACTGGAATGTTTGGTACAAGATTATTCACGATTGTAGAAACACCAAGATCACTGACACTAGATGGATGTCTTCGCACAAGGTCTGTCACAAGAGTTTGTTTATCGGTTGCCAGGTAATTCCTTTCTTCGGGGCTGACACTGATCTCTTCAGTAACGAGATTGAAAGATTGGAGAGATAATATTCCATTAAAGTTTGTGAAAAATGTTTGTTCATGAAATTCCAATTCAAATTCAATATTTTGACGATGAATTGCACACACGGGAAAATATGGACGATTTGGTTTGTTCGAGGAATATTCATCACTTGCATACTTCCTCGAAAAGAAAAAATGGAGGGGAATGACTAGATCCGAACTCAAGCGTGCATATTGTTCATTTTTACTTGATTCATCATATCCTAAATTTCGATTGACAAGAAATCTATTCGCTACCTTTTCAGAAATTTCGAGGTACAATTCATCATAAATAATTCCCCAATCATCATGAATCTTTTCAACTTCGATATCATCGACAAACATCGTGATACTCTTAAGAATGTGACGTCCCAATTGATCCGCGTAGTTACCATTGGCTATACCCGGCATCGTGATACTCAGATACATGTTACTCAAGAGATCGCCCATATTTTGAGGATTGAATTGAACCTTTACAGTTTGGGCAAATGGCCACCCAGAAACGTTTCCATTATTAACAACATTGTGAACTCTATGATACTTCCTAAATTCGGAATGCCTCTCTGTTTTATAATTAAAGAATGATTCGTCTGGGTCTTTGGAAAGCAGGTATGTATCCTGCTTTCCAATAGCTTTGAGGGAAATCTTAGAAGCCTCACCCATATCTACTTACTACTCACATATTTTTAATATCATTCTTCCACATTGTAATATGACTGGTCTTCAACATCTTCTCGAGGTCTTCATTCGCCTGCTTTGCCTCCTCCATAAGTGCCTTGACACGCTCTTCCGTATACTCAACAGTCCTGATGTTGAGAAGGTAATCCAATGACCCATCAATCAATGGAAATGTTGAGGACATTTCCTCTTCGAGGTCCTGCTTCTTCCTCTTGAACACCACAAGTTTTCCCTCAATGACCATAGAAACAAACTTCGACTTGTGACTACACATCTCAGTCCTCTTCTGAAGCATATCGATGAGGTACGCCTTCCTCATCTTGTAGTGTTCTAAACGGAGTTCCACAAAGTCCTTAAGAATCTCTTCAGGAGTCGTATATTTGTGAATACCCTTCGTTGGGTGAAAGAGATGCATATTTGATACACGGAAGGTCTTTCTTAACTTTAGATCTTTGAGTAAATCTTTCCCAGCATACTCCATGATTTCAAAATGAACATCATCTGTGGTGGAGTTATTGATAAATCCTCCAATCAGTTTCTTCTCCACGAGACCGTCAAGGTACTCCTTATAGTCTTGGGTCCATCGACCTGGGGGGAGTTCAGTTACCACGATGTTATTTCCAGACCAGTTCCACACACCTTCCATCATCCAGGTGTCTTCCTCCTTGTGTACAACCCCCTTGAAACCCCTGAACCAAGGTCGCATAGCGACGATTTCATCACCACCCAAAATCCGTTTGATATTTGCCTTGATATCTTCGGGGTTGAAAGGAGGTACGTAGCAACTGAACCCTGTACCGATACCTTCAGTCCCATTAACCAAAACCATTGGTAAGGTGGGCATGTAAAAGTCAGGTTCGATTGAGCGGCCATCATCGTCCAAATAATTGAGGATCGCATCATCCTTGGGATCGAAGAGTTTCCTTGCATCCTTGGTAAGCTTCGTGAAGATGTATCTCGTTTGTGACGCATCCTTACCACCCATAAGCCTCGTACCAAATTGACCACATGGCTCCAACAGATTGATGTTGTTCGATCCCGTATAGTCATTCGCCAACTTTACGATCGTATCCGCTAGGGAAACTTCACCGTGGTGGTACGCACTTTTCTCAGCCACAAATGCCGCCAATTGTGCAACCTTCATCTCATCCTTGAGATTCTTCTTGAAGCAAGCAAACATAACCTTCCTTTGTGAGGGTTTGAGACCATCTGCCATATGTGCGATGGAACGCTTGAGATCGGCGAGACTGAAATTGACCAAGTCCTTATGCACAAAGTCTGTGATGTCCAACTGCTTCACATTCCCGTAGGGTACCTCAAGTTGGTCGGCATCTTTGGCTGTATTCTCGAGAAGCCATACTTTTCGAGCATCCGCCTTCTTCTTATCGAATGCGAGAATGATCGAGGCATCCGTCATCTTATCCATATCAAACCTCACCGTCAAGTCTTGAATCTTCTTGAAATACTCCCGAGCTTCAGCTGATGTAGAAGTACCGAGACCCTTATAGTACTTAATCTTCCACCCTTGTTTTCCATCACCATACCAGGTCCTGAACGCAGAGTCAGTGTAGAATGACTTGGTTTGTGAAGCCTTCGTAGCTTTGATGATCGGGGTCACCATGCTCACAACAAATCCAAGTTTCAAAAGACTGGGCCAGAAATAATGAATCATGTTGAGGATGAGACCCTTGATATGGGATCCATCATTATCAGCATCTGTCATGATCATTAAGCGTCCGTAGCGAAGATCGGCGACACTCTTATATTCCTTACCCTGTTGGAGTCCCAAAATCTTCTTGAGATCATTGAACTCCTGGTTCGTTGTGAGTTGGGCCACAGAGACATCTCGGACATTCTTACATTTGCCGCGGAGAGGGAAGACACCATAGTGGTCACGACCCACAACTGAGAGACCCGCGACCGCGAGAGTCTTTGCTGAGTCACCCTCTGTGACGATGAGGGTACAATCCTTCGAGTGTGCTGTACCAGCCTTGTTCGCGTCATCCAATTTGGGGATACCGGTAATCTTAGACTTGCGGGCCCCATCCGACTTTTGGAGTTCCTTCATCTCCTTAAACCTGGAGAGTGCCAAGAGTTCCTCTGCAATTCCAGTTTTGAGTGCGTTCTTGATAAAACTTTTGGGTGCTTCAAACTTACTCCCAAAACTTTGAGACTTGGAGGTGCATTCAGACTTCACCTGACTGGAGAATGTTGGGTTCTCGAGGGTTGCCTTGACAAAGATAGTAAAAGTGTTCTTGACCTGTTGAGGTTTCAACTTAATCTTCTTCGCCATTTCATCGATGATACCGTTCGCGATGAGGTTCGCGGCGTGATCCACGTGCGTGCCACCCTTATTGGTACAGAGTCCATTCACGAAGGAAACCTGTTCCATACCATTCTCAGCGGGTCCGATACACACCGACCATCGATCGGTATTCACCGAGAACACATCTTCAACGCCCTCGTGCATCTTCGCATACGCTTCAAAGTTATGTTTAATGAGAATTTCATCATTGAACTTCACTTTACAGTTTTGAGTGGTACAGATATTCGCATCCCATACCCGCTTTTGGAAGATACTGTAGATGGTATCGTCCATCTTTGACATCCCGAATCGTTTCCACTCGGGGGTAAAAGTGATGGCGACAGATGACGTAGCACCTGAATGTTTTTTGATTTTTGGGGGGTCACATATAGTCATGTTCTTCGACCACGATTGGGTATAGGTTTGTTTCGTCTCGTGGTCTTTGATCGCGATTGAAAAATCGCTCGAGTAGATGTTCGCCAATTTGGCACCGTACCCGTTACGACCACCGACGATACGCTTCTGGGTATCATCATAATTGGTACTCGTGAGGAGATGTCCAAAGACGAGTTCGGGGTTCCAGAGACCCTCCTTCTCGTGCATTTTTACGGAGATCCCACCGAGAGGACCGTTATTCTCGATGGTCACAGACCCTGATTCCTTATCGATTGTGACAGAGATGGAACTGACATGCTTGGGGTGGAGTGAGTTGCGGTCAATAGCATTGACCAGGATTTCATCAAAGATTTTCAAGAGGGCGGGGGAGTACGTGAGGTTCTTCTTGGAGAACTTTTCACCATTGAGAATCCAGTAGGGTTCTGTACCCAATTCAACTGGACCGACATAGGAGTCAGGTCTCTTGAGAACGTGTTCGATGTGGGTGAGTTTTTGAACACTTTCCATACTTTCTTAGTTTTATTACAATTCAAATCTCTAACTTAGGTTGTCTATTATCTGCTTACATTTATCACGAAATATCTCATATTGTGATTGCATTGCTTTTAATTCCAATTCAGCATTATAAAGTTCGACATACATCGTCAGTGGTTTCCCCTGGTACAAAATTGAATGAAAGCCATTATCTGACTGAACTTGAGGATTAATGCGTTTTTTAAAGCTTAATGAGAAGTTTGAAGGGTTAGGAAATGATTGGTCATTCCAGGTTAATGTCCCATCGGCGTTCAAGTCAATGTCCACAGTGACACGCTTGTACTTCATGGTCAAGGCACAACGACCACTGAGAATAACATTTGAATCAATGAGCGTTTTCAATATCGGTGTCATTTTACTTACTCTTTCCTTTGGATACCTTCACTTAGGTTTCATTCAAACAAGACGAGTTCTGGGTTGGACATGGATACTTTTACGGTAATCTTTTCTTTGCATAGGATAAGAGATGTACCTCTACTTGATAGCTGCGATCTTCGTACTGTTTTTTATGATGCAGAACAGGTCGAGGGGTACTAAGAACTCTATCGAAAAGATGGTCAAGCAGGCGGCTCAGTATGCCATCACAGCCCAACAGGATTCATCACCCGTGATGTCCGTCCGGAACGCGAACTACGCAGTCGGACACCTCTACGCCCTCGGAAACATTGCAACGGATACACAGATTCATAACGCTACAGGTATAGATGTGAAGAAGTTCAGGGAACATATCACAAATGTTCAAGAGATGGTCACGAAGAAGACTGTTGATAAGTTTCCAGACTTCGAGGGTCAAGTTGATATGTATCTCTCTGAAATTGCATAAAATTATACCTAAGTGAAGGTATCCAAAGGAAATATTTAAACTAAAATGGAAGTCATCCGTGATACCATGTGGGAGCGTTGCCTCGCTGATGCGGTCAAAATGTACCGATTCAGCGAGCCAGATGAGAAGTGTATCCAGCTTGCGAATGCAACATGGATTATGAAGAAGAAGTATCAGGAACATGAAAAGAAAAAGGATTCACGAAAGATGATAGTCATCGATAAACCCCCTGATGTTGTGAATGAACAACGAAATTCTAAAAAGATATGTTGTGCGACGACAATGTCTGGAAAACCATGTTCATTCAAAGCGGTCTGTGGAGACTTCTGTAAAAAACATAGTGTGAAGCATACCCAACTTGGGGTGAAGGTTGATGTGAGCAAAATTAAAATCACCGATTAATAGAAACGTGATGTTAGACCAGGAGAGTCTTAGACCTGTAATAATAGCGATGGCACTTTACATCACTATCAGCACCCTCGTACCTCGTATAGTTAAGAAGCCTACTGGTATCCAAGTCATTGACGATCTCGTGATGAAAATTATCGCAGAGAAAGATTCAATGATGAGTGGTACTATCCTCGTTGGCCTTATCATTCTCGCTACCAATTACATTCAAGATGAATTCTTTTAGAACATTTTCCCTCCCCACTAGTTTTTTTGTGTGTTCGTGATCCATGTATCGGACACGGTTATCATATGCATGCCTCATGAATTCCAAGAGTTGGTCAAAGTTTGGATTACCCCAAAGCATCCCCTTTTTGAAGAGAAAATCATCCTTCTCCAACTCTTGAAGTTCACAATCAATCATATAGGGTGTCTTCACATATTCAGGGGCACCACCATAGTTTGTCACGATCACAGGTTTATCCCTAAGTGCCGCCTCAACCGCTCCCATACCTATACCCTCTGAATGTGAAAAACTCACATAGCAGTCAGAACGATTATGAAGTTCATTCATCTCTTCATCAGAAATGAAATCATTAATGACTTCAACTCTAGGTAACCGAATATCTACTGGTTGATTACACGTTGCCTTTACGATGAGACGTGTATTTGGTTCATTGAGACGGATAAAAGCTTGGAGAACACTCTGAAATTTCTTTCGAGGATCCATAATGTTCCCAATATGATAGAATGTATATGGTTTCTCTTTCGGTGTTGGTATATGGGCATGAATGACATAGAACTCGTTATCAGGAAATTGCCGAGAGAAAACCATTTTGCAGAATTCACTGGGTACAGCCACTTTCTTAAACTCTTTCATGATCAGACCGTAATCTTCATGTACAGTCTCAGTCTCACATATGGTCATACATGCGAGGTTCTTGACACGTGTTCGTACATACTTGAGATATTCCAGGTGGCCACCGATTGGGAGCATATAAATCAGGCCATGTTCATGTTCAGGAATTTTGCTCCCAAATACATGGTATTCAGAATCAGGTAAAAACAATTTGGTATATTTGAATGCTTGGTTTCCTATACCTGAATTTAGATTTGGACCGATGATAATCATTTGATTTAAAGATAATCTTTCCTTTATATATAATACACTATGGATTCCCTCCGCATCGATATTGAAGCTGAGCTCAAGCGCACCCGTCTAGACAAGACCCGTCTCTATAGCCTTCTCCTCAGATTGATTGACAACTGTGGGGCAGGAGGTTCTGGTGGTGTGGGTCCCGCTGGTCCTCCCGGTCCCGCTGGTCCTCTCGGTCCCGCTGGTCCTCCCGGTCCCACCCCCACCAAGGCTACCGCTCCCACCCCTGCTCCTGCTCCTGCTCCCGCTCCCGCTCCCACAAAGGCTGCTACCCCTGCTCCTGCTCCTGCTCCCGCTCCCAAGAAGGCTGCTACCAAGAAGAAGGTTGTTGCTTCCGTGTAGATGATTGAAAATGATAAAGTATTAATATACATTATAAATACATATTGGTTATATACCCCATTATTTATTTATAATAAAGTTGATTACCGAGTAATTCAAATTAAAGAATAAAATGTTTATTTCATCATGGGTATTTATCATTTTCCGTCCGAGTTTGTTTATTGGACTAAATACGAAAAACATGATGAAATGAAAAATAAAATTGTAGATAGGATCAATAAACTTGAAACCGCACATGCGAATAATCACGCTGGTTTAGATAATGCATATACGAGCTATGATACAGAACCTGGACCTACACTTTTTCTAAACAACCCTAAATTGGTAGAGAGTTTAGTATTTGAACCTTTCCGTAAAATGCTTGTTGAATATAACTCAAGAGAAAATACAAATAAAATAACAGTCAATGAAGTTACTATTGGTGATTCGTGGTACACAAAATATAGTGAGGGTGGTACTTTTCATTTACATTCACATGATGATTTATCACAATATATCGGAGGTAAGAGATTTAATTTAGCATTTTCTTTGATATATATTCTAAATGACAAAAATGAAAGAAATAGCACACGATTTTTTATTCCGACTGGGTCTACAACATCCGCTGTATGTCACCGTGATATTACATTTAATACGGGTGGTATAAAAAATATTGGTGAAGGTAGTGTTATAATTTTCCCAAGTTCATTATATCACACAGTGGTTCCGTGTATTAAACCTGGGAGAATTACAATTTCTTATAATCTTATGTGTGCATTTGATCCCGAACCAAGTGTTAAGTTGTCCGACTAATCCACAGTTTTATAAATTTCAAGAACTTTTATTGACCCACCAAATGAAACCACCTAATAAAGAAGTAAGAAAAGCAATTAGGAGACCAAATGAATATTTTTTTGGTTTTTCCTCTGGAGGTTTATCAGGTAACTTCTGAACATTATAGTTTAGAGTGTCAATTTTTTTGAGAAGTTTCTCGAGTGCCTGAAGAATTTGGAGTTCTCGATCTTTAGGTTTTTCTTTGACATTCACAGTAGTAATTTCAAGCACCATGTACCACTTTGCATCTGGTTGAAGTTTTACATAATCACCATCATCTTGTTGTTCAAAAATTTCAAAATGTAATTTTTTTATCGAAATAGGATTGAAATAATTTGTTTGTCGGTTGAAACTTTTCCATTGTTTGTCACGAAGAATAATATCGTTACTTCCACTAAAGTGTCTTTCTAGGGGAACACGAGCCAATAATTGTCCGTGACGCTCGTCCAACATTTGAGCCACTTTGGGAATATCAGGGCAGACGATATCTACAAACTTTGCAATATCCGTACTCAAATTTGAACTATTATCACCTACTTGTGTTATATAAAAATCGACCATTTTGATACCCATCACTCGACCGATATCTTCAACATGTGTATTCGATTCGAGAGTGAGATCCAACGAAAATGTATTATTTGTCCCATTCACAAAGGTGGAATCCAGTAAGACATACTGAACCTTTTTCGGTATATCTTCAGGAGACATTCTATTATATTCAGCGAAAAAAAAAGTTGGTATAATATAATTATGAATAAGAAGGTGATCTTCATTATCATTATTGTGATTGCAGTGGCTGCAGGCGCTTATTGGTACATGAACAATGGTCTCACACTCCCATCCCCCACTGTAGTTCCAGTCGTAGCTCCAGTTGTAACTCCAGTACCACCCCCAATTCCATCAACACCTTCAGTGGAACCTGAAGAAGAAATGATGGCTGAGGAAGCTCCAGAACCGATGGGGTCTCACCCCTTTGTTGGTGACAAATTTCTTGTGACTAGCAAGAATCCCTCTGTTGTAATTGTTCCCATTGAAAATGCTAATGAACATAATTTCAAATTGGATAATTCAGGTGCGCGAACAGAAGATATGGCGGTCACTCTCGAAGCTGTTGAAGGTCGGGCGAACACGTATTTTATTATGTCAAAGGGTTTGGGGAAATATATCAAATACTCCAACAATGGTTTTGGATACAGAAGTTCTAAACCTACTACCTACCATTACAAAATCAAGTTCACCAAGGTTGGTGAAAACTATGTGATGTCTTACACTAACAGTGATGATAAAGAATACTTTTTTGGTTATGATGGTGATAAGATGAAGAGTGATGAGAGTGTTACTTCGTTAATTGGCACTGGTTTGGTGAATGTTGTCGATGCTGGTGTTTCTGGATATGTTTTACCAGGTAACTTTGGTAGCGATGGTGATAACTTCAGGGAATATGGACCTGGTGAAGATGGTGACCAGATTGAAAACGTTCAGGGATGTATGTCGAGATTGAGTGAAGTTGATTTGGATGATGAATACAGATCTAGTCTGTTATCTGTGGCGTTCAACAAGGATGCTGATACCCCATGCCGCGCCTATCCCCAAAGTGATTCGTACGCATATGATAAGGATGCTACTGGTTGGGTAACGACTTGTCTCGATGGTTCTAAGAGCATAAAGCAAGGTTGCTTATTGTAAATATTATGATTGCACGGAATACTATCTTATTAACAAGCGCCATTGCTATAGGGGGTATTATAGACCTTATCAGGTTGTTGAAGTCATATAAAAAGAAGAAACCATAGTACTCTAAAGATGCTTTTCACAGCTCTCTACAATACTATGCTCTCAATGGGCCCTTATTATTTAGAATCAACCTATAAATGGTTCAAGATGGCCTTGTGGAATGCCCCAACCCGCATACTTTTAGATGTTCAACTCGAGCAATTACGACTTGAACGAAACCTAAGTCGCACAGGAAAAGGTGAAAGTCAATAAGCATGAAAGAATACCTTTTCCCATTGGTGACGGACGAACTCCGAATTGCATTCTGTCAGGCTACTGCTCCACTTTGCAACGACGTTCAGCGTATTATTTGGGAAGAAGTTGTCCATTGTACTGTACCCATTGAAGCACCCCCAGCCCCAAAAAAATGCAAAATATTATACACTCGATTGCCGATTTCTTTACCCCGAAACCTGTTTCAATAATTGAAGCTGTGAATGAATGTGGTGAGAAGAGGTACATTGAGATATTGAGTCCTGTAATTGGTCAGAGACGTGAAAATCTTAATATCCTCTTTATAAAGTGCAAAAGACTACTGTCCTTCATAACGATGCATGACTATGATGATATAGTGCGCACCAAAATAACAAATTTGAGTGCAAATATCCGTGTTGCGATGTATAGGAATGATGATATCACATACCTCTTTGAAGAATATGAAAGTGTAGAGCGGTTATTCTTCAAAAAGAGTTCTAAGAACCTAAGTAGCCTCGAACATATGTAATTGTAATGAAATATGGATCTCTTTCATAAAATAATGGCACTCATTGACAAGAACTCAGGAAATATCCCAGAGGGGGATTATCTACAGCTGTGTGATACTATACATGCGCTACGAGAACATGTGAAACCACCTTCATTTCTTGACCAATCCACACCCATGTTGGTGTCTGACCATGACCCAGAGAGAGATGGACCTCTCATATACGAACCAACTCGGACACGACAACTAGACTGGGCTCCACAACAGTTACCATATATGTGGATGGATGATAACCACGATACAGCTACCCAATCAGATCGATTGACCGGAGATGATGAAGAGGTTATGTACCCAGGGTTGAATCAATTTTTACATGAGTTACATGAAGAGTGGTCTGACCCAGTTGAACCAGGTGCATACTACCCCCCACCAAGACAGGGAATGCATCAAGATGTTGAAGTAAGCCTAAGTGAATAGAAATACTTGTAATGTTAAGAAAGAATGGAAGAACTCATGAGTCTCATCGATAAACACTCTCATCGAATACCTGAGGGTGATTATATTCACATGTGTCGAATAATGAAAGAAATGTATAAAACCAGGAATCAGTTACTTGTCAAACCCGATGTAGTTGGCGAAGATTTCATCATGACATCGGATGCCCTCAATAAATGCCACACATGGATCAGAAGTACAGAAGCTCTCCGTGATGCCTTTGAAGAACACGAGAAGGATCCCGAAAACAAGGTAAAATTGGGAATTTATACACAGGTCCGAGAAGCCTCCAACCTCTATTGGAGAGAACTCACACATGCGTATGGATACGAAGAACTCATGTGGTTTGTACATCACGGTACGAATGCACAAAGAGACTTTAGATATTATGACAGGGGTCGGGTGTAGCCATATACGCCGAAGGATATTTCGTACGTGTTCCACACCTAAATGAAGCTTAGAAATTATACTACCATATTATATAAGATGTCTCTCGTTCCCATCAAGTTGATAAAAAATATTCAAGTGAGAAATAAACTTCTCAAAATCAAAGATGAAACCCCTGAGATTGACAAGAATGATTATATCGAATCTCGAATTCTTACAAACAAGAAAGCCAGTAATCTCTTGGCTATAGAGGATGCATCCGAAGTTGCTAAATATTACCTTCACAAAAAGGGTGTATTCGAGCGAATTGCTAAAGATATTCAAAAGGAATCGGGGAAGGACTTCCGCTTTCTGTTCCGTAAAACCAGTTCCATGGAAAAAAGACCTCTAGCTGCGAAGGGACGTAATGGTATGGACTATATTCTTATGGAACATTCATTCCCAGATGGTTCGGGACATTATGGTATGACTCGAGTCAATCACGTCGCGAAGACTGCGTTAATTTACGATTCGATGAAAAATGAAAATTCTGACTTCGAGGATCCATTAAAGTCCTTATTAGGTAAGGGGTATAAGGTATCAAGTGGGACAATTCATGGATGTTACCCCCGTGTGAGGAACGCGTCAAATACCGACCTGAATCCTCAACCCACGGGTGGATTTGTGTCACAATCATTCAATGCTTTCAAGAATAAAAACTACGCGGGTGGTCGTGGAGGTGTTCCTAAGAAACGTATGGAGGAAGCTTTCGTTGTTTCTCAGTATGACGAACTTTCTCAGCATCATTTCTGTTATATGGAGTCGTTCCTCGCGTTGATGGTGAATCTCGGAATGGTAAAACCTGGCCCACAAGATCCCCGCGAACGTCTCGAGTACGTGAAGAAGTTCATTTGGGGTGTGATTTATAAATATGTTCCTAAATCGAGCCGTGGTACAGTTCAATGGGAGTATTTTGAGAAATACTTCCCATATATCCTTGAGACTATGGGTTCCGATGGTAAACGCCTACCGATGAGACGGGGTTATATCCAAGTTCCTCCTATGAAGGGAACGGTCCAGTATAAATTGATGAAGATGCGTACACGCACAGATATTGACCAATCATGGACCCTTAAGAAAATTGTCAACTGGTCCAGGGGTGTTCGTAAATGGATTGTACCTAAGTAGAAGCTAAACTTTGTAATTTTCAAGAAAAAACATGGAAGACCTCCAAAACCTCATGGCATGCATCGACGAAATCGCCAGTCAGATCCCTGATGGTATCTATCTGAAGATGGCAGATCAAATGAAACGCGTTCATGACCACATGAACGGCAACAAACCGATCCACGAAGACACTTTCTATTACAGTGACGATGATTCAGAATTTGAAAGTGATGATGACAGTGACAGTGACAGTGACTTCGAGGTTCCCACCGTTGAAAATCGACGGCTTCGAGAGCGAGCATACCAGAAGCTCAGAGATGAAATTTTTGGATTGGTGAAGCAGATGCACGCGGAGTACAAGGTTCTCGAGAAGTGGGACAAGGAGACGAGACGCGATTGTACCCCCATCAAGCGTATGACTACGTGGCGAAAGGGTCAGGCTATCATGACCTGGTGTGATAAGACCAATAAGTTCTGGACTCCCACCCGTGATAGTAGGGAACTTGTTCGTGGTTGCACCGATCAATTTGCCTTCTGGACCTGGAAGAATCTGGTGGAATACGGTATGAAGATGATCGTGTTTGAAATTGGAACCGAGGCTGAGAAGGCCTCCGCGTCACGTGGGTTCATCTGCCAGGACGATCTCTCCCTCAAAACACTCCAAAAACTTCCCGCGTTTGAAAAGCAGATTTACGAGGAGTACAAGGAAGAGTCTCACAGGAAATGGAACTCAGAAGTGGAAAATGCAGCGAAGAAGGTCAAGGAATCTGAGGAAAAGATGAATACCTTAGAGAAGGCGTGTATACAGAGAGAATATCTAATTGGTGGTTTCTTATGCGACCGCGAATGGCGTGATTACTGGAACCTTGATACATATGTCTTCACGACCGGTCGGACAATTCTTTAGAAAAATAGCACCTAAGTTTGTAACAATATATGTAATTTTCATCATAAACATGGGATGTTCCCGAAGCCACCCACTCCCTCCCGGTATTTTCGTTGAAATGCCGTCACCACCCCTGGTTCGAAGTGATCCACCCCCTGAATGGTACGCGAATGCGGAAACAATCTCCACGTCTAATGCTTTTGACGAGTGGACTAATAGGGAACTCAACGATGAAATCATGAGACTTCAGAAACGCGTCAAAGAACTTGAAACTGAAAAGATAAAAAAACGTGTAGACCGTACTCTGGCTTGGGATGATGACAATATCATGCACGACCCCGATGTGCGTAAAATGGTTGAAAATGGTGAACACATCTGTCACATGTTTGACGCACCTTGTCAAGCATGTGAAGATGATGAGGAGGATGAGGAGGATTATGATGATGAAGTAAGGGTTTTGACTGAAGAAGAAGTTCAAAATGACCCTGAAATGACAAGAAGTGCTGCAATCCGACACGCAGGTCAGTTACGTGCTCACTTTTGTTAATCCTCACCAAGTAGGTCAATCTCTCTTTCATACGTCTGAGACATGAGTATAGTTTTTAGTTCTCTTGTGAATGTGACATACTTTCTTGGAATATCTCCCCATAATCTTTCATTTGAAACAAAATTATCAACAGCTCCATCCCCCAATAGGGGTTCGAGTAACAACCAATTGGGTTCTGTATATTTAATTTTTTTACACCCCTTCGCAAACTTTCTGGAATATATATACCACGCCACTATACTCTTATACATATGCACAGGTCGTATACCATGTTCCAGACATTTTCGTAAAGAGGGAACTATAAATGTATGAAATTTGGTGAATCCATCCATACAAATTCTATCAAGGACATCTAAGTTTGATGCATTTGAGAATCGCTCTTCAACCCGGTCTGCGTACTCATGAATGTCAAAGGGAAGTTCGATATCAATTGATGGTATAATTTCATCGTTTTGTAGTTGTTTGAAATGTTTGAGATGCTTTTCATCATTCATAACTTGATCGAAAGTTTTATAACCAGAGAGGGCTCCCAAGTAGGCGAGAGAAGTATGTCCACCATTAAGAATCCTAATCTTAGTCTCTTCATAAGGTTCAATATCTTTGGTGATGACAACACCAACTTGAGAAAGGTCTGGGAAGTCGGATGCGAAGTCATCTTCTATCACCCATTGTGTGTATTCCTCTGTTTGTACAGCTGTATGACCTAAACCTGGGTAGAGTTGTTCAACTTCACGACGAAGTGCATCAGTTGTCCTAGGGGTGATGCGGTCAACCATACACGATGGGAATTTGACATTTTCCCTAATCCAACCTGCAAGCTCATATTGATTTGTTTGGTACAAATAGGCTAAGAAATTTGCTTCAAGAACTTTACCATTTTGACGAATATTGTCACATGATAAGATAGTGATGGGGGTCTTTCTGTTTCTGAGACCGCATGCTAGATACTCGAAGAGGGGTGAACATGGGGTATATCCACTCTCTGTGACAGTTATGGTTATCAGATGAACACTTGGTAAAGTGAGTAAGTGTTTAGCGATGGTTCTATTCTTTGTCCAGTCAACGTAGTCGAGATGTGATCGAACCATCCTATATTTGGATGGTGTTTTCAGTATATAATTATCAATTTCCCTGAACCCCTCATTTATGAGATTCACAGCGACGATCCCCCATCTAAGATCTTCAGTTTTTTCCATGTAATCATCGATATACATGGCCTGATGTGCTCGATGAAATGCACCATACCCTATATGCACTACACCTATTTGACATTCCGACTTGTCATACATCGGTTAAGTTACTTAGACAATTTAATTTCATTAATAAGTAAGTATGAATGAGCTTCTTCAAGTTATGCAATTGATTGATAAAAACTCAAATAAACTTCCTGAGGGTGACTATTTAGAAATATGTAACCACCTGAAGGAAGCGTACAATAAGAGGGCTGATCCTGTTTATCTTTTTGACTATGAAACATTTTCAATACCTGAAATCGGTCCAACACCAGAAGTTTTCCAATATTTCCGTGACTATTATTTCGATAAAGCTTTGGGTATAGATAGTGATTTCATACAAGGTCAGATTAATTACTTGGAGAAAGAACTTCTAGATGGTCAACCTATCAAACGTATCACGAAGAATGTGAGAAGTGATGTCAAAAGACATTATTGTTTTATTCATGGTTTGGATACTGAAGAAGTTGATGTGGGATTCACGGAAGCAGATTGGAATCAAATGTGTAAGACATACGTTGAGACTGAGAACAACTTTAGGAAAAAGTATTGTGAAGCTATTGGGAAAAGACTTGAGTGGCTAGAAGAGTCTGATTATAGATTGGACACATGGTAAAAATATTGGGATATAAATGGATTCTATGATTTCAAAAATTCGAAAACCCAAGTCAATAGCAAAAGACTTGAAAAATAAGTAAAAAATGGAAGACCTTTCCCAACTTATGGAGCAACTCGACCTCATCTCCAAGTCAATTCCAGAGGGGAATTACTTGAAGATGTGTAATAACCTTAAGAACATTCACCAGGGTCTTCGTGATATAGACCCACCTAGACAGGATATGCGAACACCTAGGGTAGTAGCACCTTTTATGCCTGTGATGACAATTGAAGATGAATACGATGGATGGGTCGAGGACCAGGCAGCGATCGTTTACATGGAGGAACAGATCAAGTTGAAACGAAAGCAACTAAAACTCTTAAAAATCCGTAAGAACATCACAGAGGCTGTGAAGAGAGATGCTATTAAGGAGAGAGTGCAGCAGCTTGACATAAGGCTCAGGTCTTATACTATGGATGATATTCGTGCGAAGGGGGTGAGAATCCCAAACGAACGAGCATTTTATAAGTCATACATTGATAGACAGAATATACTTACCCAGGGGGTGCGAACTGACCTGGTATTGGAGATTGCGGAGCTTGAAGATCAGATTGATGATATTCAAATTGTATAAGTTTGTGTGCACCACCATTTATTCCCACCGGTGTATTCGAATATGATATGTATGAGGGCACCAGCAATCAGGGGAATCATAGGAATGTTCAATTTATTGAGTCCCATTATGAGAATCATATTCATAACACCAATGACGAGAGCTTCGATGAGAACTGTTGTAATAGGTCGAATCATTTATTGTATGGTATGAAAAAAATATGTATGTAATTTAATATAGACGATGCTCGTTCCTTTAGTCATTTTGTTCTTGATTATTATTGGTCTCATTGTCGCTTATTACATGGGATACCTTGATCAATATATAAACCCCGAAGAATCACCACCTCCACTTGTACCAGAACCCGTCATCGCACCCGTTATTGCACCTGAGAGTGGAAGTGCAAGCGCAAGTGCAGTCGCACCTGTGACTGCAGGCGCACCTACTTCAAGCGATGGGGTTTTTCCAGCTGACATTTCGGGTTTATCTGGGAGATATACCACAGAAGGATTCAATGATAGTACAAACTCATGGGCCGATCAATCCCCCATGCAAAATCACATCATCGATGTAAAGGGTGATTTAAATATAGATCAGGATTATGTGTATGGGTCTAAAACGGTCGGTCTCAAATTTCCTATAGAGATATTTGGTAAAGATGACGTATATACGATGTTCTATGTTGCGCGTTACAATGGTTCCGACAAGAAAAGAATATTCGATGGTACAAACAATAACTGGCTTTCCGGGTTTCATAATGGTAAAACTGGTATAGCACACCACAAGGACTGGCTCACTAACAGGGAATCAATCCATGGCTCTCATCCGTGGATTATTGCTACTGATGCACCCAATAAATTCAGGACATTTGGTGAAGATCGTGTAGTAAATAAGAGTGTGTATAACACGACATCACAAATTACGGTCAATATGGGTCAGTATGATCTATCTGAATCAAGTGATTGGGCGATAAAGGAGGTTATATTCTACAACCGATTGCTTACACTCAATGAAATTTCTAGAGTTGAATCCTACCTGATAAAAAAGTATAGATCCGAATTACCAGAAGATGTTACTGCAGCTCAAGGGTATGTTACAGGTGATAAGCGTGTAGAGGATCCCAGACCAGTCCCATATGGTTATGGAACACAGGAATTCTGTCGACAACAAGCTATATCTCTCGGATATCCCGTTTGGGGGCATCGTAGCGAGAAAGCCACGAGTGTAAGCAATCGTAACAAATGTTTTTATTATACCGATGGAGCTTTTGATGATTTTAACGAGGATGATGAAGATGAGGTACATACAATGGGTTGTACCGATCCCCAAAAAGATATATTTTCGGGATGTTCAGAATAATTTTATATGAAAATAAAATAATATTAATATATAAACATGGCACGTGGTGGTTCAAGTAACTCTAGCATGATTATGGTTATAATGTTGATAATATGTTTAAGTTTTTCTACAGGAGTCGGTGCTTACTTTTACACTAAGGACGAAGATGAGGACAGTGTATTAGCGGAACAAAGTGAAGATGAATTTAAGAAAAAATACCAGGATGCATTGAGCACTCTTGAATCAGAAAGAGAGGCGAACCAAGAAGTAGATGTTGCTCAGACTGCTTTACAAATTGCACAAGAAGAACTTGCGATTGCCCGATTGGCATTCGAATCGGGTGAATTTGCGAATGATGGTCAGAGAAGCGCAGCCCAGGCGAGGCTCTACACAGCCGAACAGGATGTCGGTACAGCAGCAAACACCCTGATCATAGCTGAAACTAACGCAGAAACCGCCGCGGTGGATCGTAATACGGCTGAGATGGATGCGGATAGTGCACTTGCCAATGCAGTAAAAGAGGCTACTCGGTTAGAGGTCGAAGCACTCGGCATAGCCAAGAAGGCTCTGATCTTAGCGGAGAATGCTTTGGCGACGGCGACCTTAGAGAACACTAGAATAACAGATGCCGCACTGGCGTATGCTACGGATGTAACAACGAGGGGTGCCGCGGATAACAAGGTCCTCGTTGATGCCGCACAGGCTAAATTGGACGCAGCAAAGCTTGCTGCGGAAGCGGCCAGAATAAGATTTGAAGAAGTCGAAGAACTATTAGAGGCGGCGGAAGAGAAGGCGGCCCAGGCAATAGTAACAGCGGCAAACGCTGCGGCATCTATTGGTACTTGTGAAGAGGGAATATGTCCAGTTACATTAAGGTCTTCAAATGGTCTATACAGACTTGAGATGCAAGGTGACGGAAATTTGGTCATTTATGAGGGTAGCAGTGTCATATGGGCGACTAATGTATTTGGCACGAATGCCAGGTTGGCTATGCAAGGTGATGGTAACCTGGTTGTGTATGCCGACGAGGGTGTGTTATGGGCGGCTGGATCTGAAAAAAGGGGTGTGGGACCCTATAAACTCAGGTTACAAAATGATCGTAACCTCGTGATTTATGATTCCCAGGGTTCGGCCACATGGAACGCTGGTTCAAATGTACAGGCTGCGGCTCCTGCTGCTCCTGCGGCTCCTGCTGCTCCTGCGGCTCCTGCGGCTCCTGCGGCTTTCGTTATGCCAACTACTGGAGCCGTAACACTCAAGGGTGGTAAGGACAATCAATACTGTATAGATGGAGGATCGACAGTGTCATGCACTAGCGGTAACCCAGGTGCTTATGAAACATATGGTATTGAAAAGCATGGGGACAAATACGCTCTTAAAAGTGGTAGAGATGCTCAGTATTGCCAAGCACCCGGTGGTGGTACTATACTTTGTAACTTTAATACAGTGACCGATAACACAAAATTTGACATTGAGGCAGTAGGGGGTGGTAAATATGCACTGAAATACAAGGGTAAATATTGTGCAGATGAGGGTCCCTCTGGGATTATTTGCAACCGTGATGGAGTTGGTGATTGGGAGAAATTCACCATCAATGCGGCGCACCCAGTTCCTACATTGATGGGTGGTCAGATAAGTTGGCAAAACGGTGGTGCTGCTGAGCGTGGTGGTTTGATTTGGAAAACCAATCGTCGTTCGGCCGATTGGAACACAAGTTATAAGTTTAGGTGCGCGGGGAATGGTGGTAATAGCGCTCATAGTGTCGGTTTCGGACCGGTAAATTTTAACACTCAGCAGGAAGGTAAGTGGGCTAACCCCAAGGTTCGTGTGGCCCTTGATGGTCAGCGACCATGCCCGGCGAATTACAAACTCGAGATCTTTGAGGGTAACGATAATATCACATCCCAAATGAAGAATTTCGATGAGGCCACGGCGTACGATGGTACGGACCGTGCATTTTATGATCCCCGGTACAAGCATGGCGCGGCGAGCGGTGGCGGCGGCAACTCCAATCGGCCTGGTGGTCAGTAATATTCATTATTTTGACAACGCGTATGTTGTGTAGGCCACAGTTCGTTAAACTTTTCGTCAATTTCTTTACTCCAAATTTTAGAGTGTAAATTCAACATTATACACCCCTTTGTTGTATTTACATTTTCTACATAGTGCCATATTCCATGTTTTATATGTAATGAGTCGTGTGGTTTCATTGTTTTACATTCAAATGGAATTTTTTTATTTTCCAGGTATGTTTGTAACTGGTTAAAATTTAAACTATTTACGTCATCTCTGAAAGTTGTCGCATCTTCTGTATTATCAAAGTCAACATTCCACAATAACCAACGTTTTGTTCCACTTAACATATAAGCCACTTGATTCATGGCATCAAAATGAGGAGCATATCTCCATGGATTTGTTTGAATGCGTATGATTAGATTATTGTGTTCATATTTATCAGCAATGGGTTTCACGTAATTCAAAATATCCAATTCGGGTCCTACGGCATTGCTTGATGCTATTTTAGCCATATACGTTACATCATCTGTTTTTCGAACTTTGAATATGGTATCGTATCTATCGGTAATCTTCTTATCGATATACGTACATTCTTCGGTTTTTTTCGTTAAATCATATACACCAAACTCTCCAACGTAATTTCCAAATTTATTAGAAAAGTCCTCCCATGAATATTTCGTGGGTCGTTTTATCATGATCACGATACATAATATGATGAATACAGAAAGTGGTATCAATATCATGTCTGGTATACATTCATAAAATTATTCATACTAAAAAAATCTCAGTACTATATAGGTATGGTACGCACCAGTACGATCATTGTCATCGTGATTTGTACGATTATAGTTGCTGTGGGTGGCCTCAGCGCATACTATCTCAAATCTAGTGAATCAGCAGCTATTGAAGCTAAGAAAGCGAGGGAAGCATCTGTGGCAGCTGAGGTAGTAGTTGAGGCGGCAGAACTGAAGGCGGCAATGTCTAAAGCAAACACACAAACTGTTAAATCTGACTATGAATTTGCAGCAGAGCAATTAGCACTTGCAAAGGCAGGCGCTGGTGCATCAAAATATAATAGTGACGCTGAAAAAACTAACGCTGAAAGTATATTGATTATAGCTTCAAGGGCATTTGAGGAGGCGGCGGCACGATTACAAGAGGCGGAGATGAACGAATTAACCGACACACAAGATCTTCAGGCAGCACAGGATCGTGCGGAAGCAGCGCGAATTACACTTGAAGCTGCAAAAGAGTCTGCTAGAATTATATCAGATGGTCAAGATGCTGCGGATGCGTTAGCGTTACAAAGCGCGTTTGATGTAGCTACTTTAGGGGAACTAGCGGATGATGCTATATCATCTGCCCAGGGTACAGCGGCTGAGATAAGGGATGCAGCTGATGGCATTTGTAGACAAGGAGTATGTCCATTGGTGTTATCCTCACAAAACGGTGGATACAATGTGAAAATGCAAAGTGATGGTAACTTGATTGTTTATGATATGACTGATAAGGCAATCTGGGCGACTAATACATCTGGACAGGGTACCGGACCTTATACACTTAAAATGCAGGCTAACGGTAATTTGGTTGTTAGAGACTCTGGTAATGTTGCTTTATGGTCTAGTGGCACAGCTGGACAGGGTACTCCTCCGTATAGACTTGTCATGCAAGATGATCGTAATTTAGTTGTTTATGATTCTACGGATACATCTTTGTGGAATAGCGGTACCACTCTCCGTAATTTTTCGTTAAGGACGTATAACACAAACGCTACTGATGATGGTCAGGGTAATGTGATATTCCTAGATCGCCAACATGTGAATTGTGGTAATGATGCATTGACCGGTTTTAAATTAGCACGACCGACTGATACTACAGTGAATTACAATGTTACATGCATGGAGGGTGTCGATAGTGAAAAATCTAGTTGGAGAACTACGAATAAAGATGAGATTGGTGGTGGTAATGTTATATACCTGGATCGACACAAGGTGGATTGTGGACTCACACCAATTGTGGATTTTAAATTGAGAAATGTTGATAATGTGAATATGGACTATGCATTCAAGTGTTCTAACTTACCCCATGATGGTGAGTGTCGTGATTTAATTACACGTTTTGATGAGACTGGTAATGGTGGTAATATGGTATATTTAGATAGACAGGATGTGCAATGTGGTGAAGGTGAGGTGATGACATCTTTTAAACTTGGTCCTAATGATTCGGGTAATAGAATGAATTATAAATACACGTGTTGCAGGATGCCCAGGTAACTTCAATTTTAGAAGAAGTGAATGTAGAAAAAAAATATAATATTATACTATAAGACACAATGGCAAGAGGAGATAATCCGATGGGAATGGTTATATTACTATTTGTTTGCTCTGTCATTTCATCTATAACCGGTGCCGCTGGGTGGTTTATACAAAATAAACCAAAAGAAGGTGATGAATGTGAAGGTGATGACCAGTATGGAAAATTTATGATTGATTCTGAAGAAAAATGTGCTCTCTATTCATGTGAAACGGGATATGAAATAGTGGATAACATATGCGTCCCAAAGAAAAAAATTGTAATTTCACCTCCATCTCCACCTCCACCTCCACCTCCAGCTCTAAATGAGATCCCGATTGCAACTGGACGCAATTACACTATACGAGAGTATAGCACAAACCCTGATGAGGATGGAGGGGGTAACATGACCTACTTAGTTCGTCATCATGTAGAGTGTGGTAATGATGCACTGAATGGTTTTGAATTGGAGAGAAAAATGAGTGACAGTGGAAGTTTGGATAGACTTATTTACAATGTTTCATGTTTAGAGGGTGTGAATAGTGGTGCGACTGATATGAAGCAAACTACCCCAACTAATAACGGAGATGGCAACTTTGTGTTTTTAGATCGACAGAATGTGGATTGTGACGATAAACCAATTTCCGAGTTTCAGTTGAAGACTGCAAATAATAATAAGGTGAGATATGCGTACAAGTGTTCTACACTATCTCACAATGGTGTGTGTCGCGATGTACAGACAGAATTCAGTAACGATGGTGGTGGTAGCACATATTACTTGGATAGACATGATGTGAAGTGTGATGAGGGTGAAGCGATGACATCATTCAAAATGATTCGCAACCCTGTGGATCGTCGTGCAACATATGGCGACAAAGTGGCTTATGAGTATAAGTGTTGTAAGATGCCTGCCTAAGTGTTTTCCGTTATGTTTGATTTTTACAAAACTCCTTTATCTTTGATTTTTGTAAAACCCCCATTTCCGTGGCATATGGATGAGATATTGGGGGAGCTTAG
>Ga0222651_1000408_pt1 | contig 27951 bp, 22 predicted proteins | sample AntAcemetagen369_FD_179855 | JGI IMG/M metagenome (GOLD analysis project Ga0222651, IMG submission 179855) | Saline water microbial communities from Ace Lake, Antarctica - #369 | ecosystem: Environmental > Aquatic > Non-marine Saline and Alkaline > Saline | place: Antarctica: Ace Lake...
GGTGTATCACATGGACAGCAGATGACTCACAAATCGTTTCCATGTGTGATGGGAACTGGCTGTTTCAAAAAAACTACCCAACTCAAATGCATAACCACCTCTACAGAATAAAGGGAGGGCTAGAAAATTTTGAAAGGGAAGACCTCCCCAATTACCCTGACTTCAGTGGTGAAAAAGGGAGCTGGTTTGGGTATGGCATTGTCTCTGTAAACGGAACAGTCTATTCAGCGGTATCCAAAACTCCTGGATCCGCCTGGTCTGGACCGTTTATTGGCGTCAAGTTGTTGAAGTCATCTGATAATGGGAATTCAAGGTACCGGGTAGATCGGAAAGGGAATGAACTTTTATTAACGGCCAATGACAGCATGAGAAATGTCGTAAATGACCAAGAGATGTTTTCTTTAAAGGAAAATGGAAAACGGCATCAATCCACAATGCCTGGGATCAAGTAATTCACTGTAATACTTGTACAGTTCTTGGTATATCGAAGCAAATACCTCGCTGCTACGATTGATATTAGCGTCGCTCAACGTGCTTACAGCGGGCAGTTTACAGATGCTCAAATAAATCAGTTTTTCCTCCAGAAAAAGAAGGTTCTTGCATAAGGTGTTTAGCGAATGGGATTTTGTCACAACTCCGTAAAGTAAAAAGACCAGCTGTTTCCAAGTCGTCATCGTTTTATAGTAACGGTCACTTTGATGAGAATCAACACAGTTGTTAATAATTTCCCTAGGAAGAAAAGATAATAACTGACAGATTACCTGTTGGTTGTCCAGCAAGATTTGTATTTTTGGGCATGATGTGTTAAAGTTTGGTCACTTCAAACAGCATAAACTTTAGCGAGGCCTCAAAACCTCGCTATTGTGTTTTTTCAAGATTAGGTGAATTTAGAGAATTTTATCTCGCTTCACATTGGTTTTTAAACTTCAACCGGAGCTGCCATCCTTTAGTTTTACTTAAGCTGCTATGGCTTCAAGTGCCTTGTGGGAAAAGAAAAGACCTAGCAAAAAAAACTATTTATTTTGGTTAGGGCCCAGAAAAACTACTCCAAATTTCGGGTCAGGGTTCCCTGGGCTTTTTCTATATTTATTCTGGCGATAAGCAAATTATAGACCGCTTGAAGGTATTCTTGTTCTGCTTGTTTTAGAAGGTTTTCTGCATCGATGACATCTGTCAACAGGCTTCTTCCCTGATCGAAACGGCTGGTAATAATTTTCAGGTTGGAAGTGGCCACTTCTATATTGGCCATCTGCAGGGTCAGCACTTTTTCCGCCTGGCTTAACCTCGTTCCTGCCAATAGAACCTCATAACTGATCTGTGCGTCCAGGTCTTTCTGCTGGATGGCTGCTTTATCTTTGGCCATATTTTGAATGGCTACCCTGCTGGACCTGCTGAAATCTACAAAGGGGATAGACAATTGAAGGCCCAGATAACTGCTCCCAAACCAACTCTGTCCGATATCAGTAATACTACTGTTGCTGTCCCCAAAGCCGTTGGCACCCATAAAACCCACCAAATTCAATATTGGAGCAATGGATCTCTTTTCAGTTTCGGCATTGGTGGCTGCCAATTTTTGGTTGAGAAGGGTCTCCTTGTATTCCGGTCTCAAGCCCGGGTCCCATTCAGCCGAAGGGGGATTTTGCGTAGTGGAAGCCAGGGTACTCAATTCGTCTGTCAGGACTACACTCCGGGGATCTACCTCCGGTAAGCCTATCTGAACAAGCAGGTAGGCTTTATTTAGGAGAATGTTCTGCTCATCGGTAGCTTTGGCAAGGGCTGCATTCTCTTTGGTGATAAAGGCAGTACTCACCTCAGTAGGCAAAGCCCGCTGTTCCTTTGCCCGCTTGTCCAGCTGTTCCCAAAGCATTTCGGCTCTTAGAAAACTTGACGTTGAGAATTCAAAAACCGCCTTTGACAACAAAACCTGATAATAGGCCGCCCTTACAGCTTCAATTAATTCGGTCTCTGTCCGACTGACCACATTTACTGCCAGTTCTTCAAGGATTTCGTTGGCGCGGATATTCCCTTTTTTTGTTGGATCTATGAGACTTTGGTTTAGGGTAATACCGGCACTGGCCTGTAAAGGCGTGCCAAATTGTACGGCTTGCCTTTCATTAGAATTTGGCTGAGTAAAATCCGGGATAATACTGGTCTGCAGGATGGTATTGTACCGAAAATCTGCATCCATACCGATGGTAGGTGTAAACCCGGACTTACTTTGCCTGGTCGTCAGGCTACTGCTGGTTCTTTCTTTTTGGGCAATCAAAAGTGCGGGTCGATTTTCCATCGCCAGATTCAGTGCCTCTTGTAAGCTGAGTTGAAAATAGTCCTGTGCAAAAGATACCTGTAGGACAGCTGTTAAAGCGATGAATAATAAAGCAATCTTTTTCATCCGTCTATATTTTTTGAAACAATTCATTTTTTAAAATCCCTTTGCCCCTATTACCTAAAGACAGATGCAGGTTCTACCCCATTGATCCTTCGAATGGCAAATACTGCTCCACCAAAGCTAATCAACATGGTGATCAGCAAAAAGGCCAGTCGTAGCGGCCAGGTGTAAAAGAAGATTGTCCCCGCATTGGCAATACCGGTGCGAAACCCTTCGGCAAGAGCCATTCCAAAAAGGAAACCAACCACCGTGAAGATAAAAGCCTGAAGTAAAATAAGCCGGGTAATATAACCATTGGTCGCTCCTATAGCCTTAAGGGTACCATAATCCCGAATACGGTCGATGGCTGCGGAATAGAGGGTAAGTCCAATGATGAAAAACCCGGAAATAACGGCAAATATCAATAAGGTACCTATACTTATCGCAATACCTGTGGTGCTAAGAACTGTAAATTTGGTTTCTTGAGAAAATGCCGAAGGTATCCAGGCCCTCACCCCATAAACCAGCGAATTGACTTCGTTCCGGATTCTTATTGGATCCTGTCCCGGATCCAGATAGATCAAGGCTGCACTAATCTTGGTGGAATTGAAATTCCCAAGATACCTGGCACGCTCAATCGAAGTCAGCAAATATTGGGCACCAAAACCTCGAAATCCCCGTGTAGACGCTCCAAAAAAGACCCGATTTCCACCAATTTCGAAATTAGTCCCTATGTCGGCTCCTCCAAAGGCAGGGCAGTCGTAAACATCAAAAGCTACTGCTCCTTCGATGGTAAGGTCGCCAAAACTGCCCTGATCCAGCGCTATCGGCCCTCCTTTGGCTTGAGGTAATTGAACACCGATCAACTGTACGCCGGCAGAAGTGCCATCATCAAACCTGGCTGACGCTCCTGCAATGACCAGCGGATAGGCCTTAGCCACTCCTGGGATACTTTCTATCTGACGGAGAACGCGAATATCTATGGGAATCAGGGCATTAACATTTTTGGTAGAATTGTCCACCACCCAGAGGGCAGCATCAGATTGGTCCACCAGTCTGGACATGGAGTCAGTAAGAAACAAGAAGATACCTGTCTGTTGTGCCACCAAAAAAGTACTGATAATGATGCCCATTAGGGCACCAAAACTTTTGGCTTTGTCAAAAAGGATAAACTTAAGCGCAGTCTTGAACATAAAAACTTAATTTCCTGAAATATCGATCACGCATTCCACTCTGGTATTGTAAAGCAGGTCGGCTGCATTGTCAAGGACAATTCTTGCTTCCCTGACCCTACGGTCCTCTGATTCTCCGGCTTTATCAGTGAAAAGTGACTTTTGCTTGAGATAAGCCCCTACTTGCACCACTCTTCCACTGGCCAGCTTTTCTGTCTCTCCAAATAGTCTGACATAGGCAGTCTGTCCCACCGCCACCTTAGTGGCAAACAACTCATCAATTTCACAAATGGCCGAAGTGGGGCTATTGGGTGCAAAATCTCCAATGCCGACTCCTCCACTCACTGCATCCCCTTCAATAACATCCAATCTGAGGACTCTGCCATCCATAGGTGCTATAATGTATTTCTGATTTAGTGTAGCTTCTGCCTGGTGGATGCCTGCCTGAAGTTCCGCCAGCTTTCGCTGATTAAGGACAACTACCTGGTTGAGTTGATCCACTTGTAATTTTTGCTGCTGAAAAGCACTTTCCGCATCATCAAGTGTTTGCTGGGTTTCAGCCAGGTTTTCCGTTAGGGACCGAAGCCTCTCTCGGGTTTTGGCCTGATTGCTCAGGTCTATTTTGGCCTGTTCCACATTGATTTGATCGGATTTAATCTGGGCCAGTTGGGTTTGGTATTGTTCTTTTGCAAGTTGTAATTGGGCCGATTCTATTTCATGGCGAAGAGTCACAATTACTGCTCCTTTTTTGGCAGAATCTCCTTCCGAAATATTTATTTCAGAGACAATTCCGCTCACTTCACCAGCCAATGCTACGATCTGAGATGCTGGCTCAATCCTTCCCAATGCAACTACTTCATCGACGGTTAAAGGAGTAACAGGAGTTGCTTCGCTAGTAGATGCTTCTTTTTCACTACAGGAGGCAAGCAACAAAAGGCATAGTAAAATTCTATGGTTCATAAGGTGTTTTTTCAATGAAATTCATCAGAAGGTGGCTGGTCGGTAATCCTACCCTCATCTACATAGATGATTCGATCAGCAAATGGACGCAATCTTGTATCATGTGTTACTACAGCGACTGCTTTACCGCTTTTGGCCAGTTCCTTTAATTCCTCCATAACGATTTGAACACTTTTTGCATCCAGCGAAGCAGTGGGCTCATCGCACAATAAAAGCGATGCCTCGGTAACCAGGGCCCTGGCAATACTGACCCGTTGCTGTTGCCCACCAGACAATTGCTTGGGAAGGTTTTTTGCACGGTTAGACATACCCACTCTTTCCAAGGCTTCCATGGCTTTTTCTTTGGCCAATTTTTTGTGTTTTCCCATAAGCAGTAGCGGGGTCATTACATTTTCCAATGCGTTCAGCGGAGCGATCAGGTTAAAGTTTTGGAATACAAATCCAATACCATTCAACCTGAGCTTGGCAAGTTGATTTTCATTCATGGCACTGGCCTCTTTGTCATAGACCATTACTTTGCCTTGTGAGGGATAAATTACACAGCCAATTAGAGACAATAAAGTAGTTTTACCACTTCCGGAAGGACCTATAATCAAAAGCAATTCTCCAGCATAAACCTGAAAATCAGAAGGGTAGAGAGCTACGATTTCTATGTCACCCGTTTTATAGACTTTGCCTGCTGCACGGACTTCTGCTACTATGGTTTGTTGCATAATTTTGGCATAACTTCGGGACAACCAGATAACATAATAGACCCGGTTATAGAACTAGGCGCATTGTATTTTATAGTCGGATTCTAAACAATATTTAAGGATTATTGTTTGCCAATTTTAGCCTAAAATTAACCTAAAAATTCAACTGATTTCAAAACGAGCAATAAAACATCTAGCACAAAGATCTCAGCCCGGGAGCAACATGAAATAGTCAACCTTTATTACTTAATACTATTGGTCTGGTAATTTCAATTTTCCATACTCTAAAGTTAAAAGTATTGATATAAAAACAAGCCTTTTTAAAAAAAATTAGCAACAAGCTCCAATTTTTATCTCATTTTTGAATTAAGGTTTAGCGTCTTTAATTTTATCCTTTTTGCACTTAAATCCAGCATCGAAAACGTGAGAAAAGAAAAGTTAAGTAGTTAATAAGAGAAGATAATTAGCCATTTTTTTTGACCGGCCTTACGAAAATTAGTAAAATGCACTGCTCCGTGGCGCTAAACCCGAAATGGCTCGAAGTTTAATCAATATACAAAACAGGGAGTGAACCCATATTCTTCGGATTGTCCTATAGGTGATCCGGCTGGGGCAGCAAGCGGTTCCAGTAGTTTAAATTTTTCATTCGGATCCTTTTGGAATTTCTCCAGTTGATGCAGGCAATAAGCTGCATGCGCTTTTTGCGCAAAATCACCTTTCTTTTGCATACCAATCCAGTCTTTTAATGCCATGGCTTTTGCCAGGGCAATGGCTTTCACCTGCGCACTACCAGCAGGATTTGTAGCCAATTCCATCAGGTGTTGAAGCACTAATTTTTCTACAGATCGCTTTATTTCGGCAGAATATCCGGATAGAGCTGGGCCTTTCCAGGTAGCTTCCATTATGTAATCAAGGTATTCATCAAGACGGAGTTGCTGCACATCCAGTGCACTTTGGGCTACCAGACGGGAGGCCCTTTCTGGATGAAACAAGAAAGTCAGGGTGTGGTGTGCGGCAATTTCAGCGGGTGCAAGCGGGTCAAAAACCAAACCTGTATGTCTTTGGAAAACTTCCCTTTCATCAGGAGCATAACCATATGGTCTGGGAGGAATCTGTTGGAGTATATCCAATGGCATGGCCAGGGTTTCGGGATCCAGGGTTTGCAACAATTGATTCAAGGCATCCAATTGCCTCTCTCGTGAAACTACCTGGTGGCTATCTCTAGCGTCTCCTTTAACAGTATATCCATAGTTCACACCACCGATTACTTTTGATGCAGCCTCCACCTGGTAGCGGTGCAATAGGTATATGGGAACCAATAATTCTTCCAATTTGGCAAGTGGCATTCCCTTGGAAATGTTTTTTGATCCAAAATTATCAAGGGCTAATTTTCGAACCTCAAGAACATGCTCTAGCTGCTGAACAGGATCGGGACCATTGTCCCAAAGGTGGGTTTTCGGGTGTGCGGATCCGGCTGGTCGGGCATCCTGATCGGACAGAAAATCCAACCCCTGAGCCAGGTATGCATTTACCCACTGATCCAGGGCTTCCTGTTCCTCCAAACCTTCTGGAATGGAGGCATAGGCCATATTAATGGCAACAATATCCCAACTTCCGATGCCCTCTGCGTAGGCATTGGAAAGATCAATGGCTCCGTTTTTTATGGATAAGTTAGGGTGTGGATAATCCATTACCGAAGTAAGGCCTTTGGCACTGGCAATGTAATTATGAGGCAATCCGAGCGTATGCCCCACTTCGTGAGCCGCTAATTGTCTCATTCGAGCCAAAGCCATTTCCATCAGAACAGTATCTTCTGGATTAGACGTATCAAAATTACCCGCCAACGCCTGCGCGATCAGGTAGTCTTGTCGCACCCGAAGGGATCCCAGGGTGACTTTGCCCTTTATTATTTCTCCAGTTCTGGGGTCGGTTACCCCACCTCCATAGGACCAACCTCTACTATACCTGTGTACCCATTGGACGAGGTGATACCTGACATCCATGGGATCGGCATCTTCAGGAAGTAATTTAACCTGAAAAGCGTCTTTAAATCCAGCAGCCTCAAAAGCTTCTGCCCACCAAGCTGTACCATCCATTAATGCGGTGCGTATTGGTTCAGGTGTACCGGGATCTATGTAGTATATAATGGGTTTTTCCACCTCACTCAGGGCTGCCGAGGGATTTTTTTTCACCAGGCGGTGCCTTCTTACTGTCTTTTTTTCAAAGTCTTGATCTACCGGAGAGGAGTAATCAAAATAAGTTATTGCATTCACCCCTGCTCTTGGATCGAAGGTTCGGCTATCAAATCCTGCCTCGGGTAATGCCACAAATGAATGATGGATACGTAAACTAATGGCTTTGGGGACTGGCACAATCTGGCGAATGTAATTTCCAGGTTGTTCTCCGGTATAGGTAATGGTAGCCTCTATCTCTGTATTTTCAGGAAAACTTTTCGTTCTGGGTTTATAAATGGCTGATCGGGAGGCGTCTGTTTTATAGTTTCCCTGTCCGGATCTCTTGATGGCATCGCTGGCCTCGATGACATCCTGAAGAAAAAAATCTGTTCCATCCACCAAAATCCGATCATTTTCTTTAATAGCAATTTTAAAACCCCAAATTACCGAAGCAGCAAACGATTCCTCCAAGGCACGCTTTTCCAAAAGGTTTTGAGACGAGGCCCGAAATGTATAATTTTCAGCCTGAAGAAGTAATTTGTCTCCTACAGGAATAAAGCGGACAATTTGAGCGGGATAGATCTTACCCCTGTCCAGCCCAATATCATTGGAACCCAGTCCAGCGGCTAATGAGGGATAATACAGCAATTCTTTTCCATGGTCAGGAATTGCCATCCAAATCTTGCCCGACTGCGGATCCCAATAGAGGTCAATTAACCCTTCTTGTTTTTCCATCCCTTCCGTGAATTTGGAAATGGTGGTCGTGGATATAGCCGGCGAAACCGTGGGTTGTGCAGCAATTTTCATAATCTGAAAATAACTGCAAGTAAGCAAGACAACTAGTAGGGTAGACCTTGAAGCATTCATGTTAATCAGTGTTAATTCGAAATAAAAATAAACTAATTGTACGCAAATATTAATTAACTTAGGGAATGACTGGAAAGTGTGGTCAATAGTATCCTTGCCGGTGCAGGTATCACCGCTTTTATTATTGGTTTTGCCCTGAAGGATATCGGTGAAAATTTCCTGGCTGGGATTCTCCTAGCTTTTAAACGTCCTTTTAAGATTGGCGACATGGTCGAAATCAATGGCATTAGCGGGAAAGTGTTGGCTCTGAACCTTCGGGATACACAAGTCAAAACCATAGATGGTAAAGATGTCTTTATTCCCAATGCTTCCATCATAAAGAATCCAATGATCAACTTCAACATTGATGGCTACCTGAGTTATAATTTCACTGTCGGATTGGATTATGGATCAAACTATGCTGCTGCGATGCAATTGATTGTTGAACTTATTCAAACCATTCCCGGCGTCCTGGATGGAGCCAAGAAACCTACGGTATATGTTAACCAGCTGGCTACTTCTACGCTGAATGTTAAAGTCACCTATTGGGTAAACACCTACAATCATGAGCAGACCGATGCTAAGATTCATTCCAATGCCATCTTGAAAGTACTTACAGGCCTATAAAAAGCAGGATTTAACCTACCGGGGAATATCGTAGAAGTTAAAAATCGCTAATGCAACTCCCATTAATTGGAATTCAATTAATGGGAGTTGAAAATCAAGGCCATAGTGTCCCCCTCTTCTCTGAGCTTTGAAAGCAGTATTGATAAGAATTAAACCCCTGATTTTAAACAGGGATTAATCATCCCCTAAGGCCCCTACCGCTCTGTCTTCCTCAATGTACTTGATACCTGAAACTTTCAGCTCTTCCAGCTTGGATTCTTTCCCTGAGCTACTCCCTGTGATGATTCCTGAAAGCTTCAAAACCTGTTTGATGGTACAGCCTTGTTGTCTCAGTTCTCCGGCAATCTGCTCTATCCTTCCTGTGGCATTTTCTTCAACGGATGCAATAAAGTTTCTTTTCATGGCCTTTCGATTTACCTTGGTGCTTGCACAAGCCCGGAACCTGCATCTCTGGCGGGTAATCCTACATTCCTGGCCCCATTGGTGAGTTTTTCCCAAATTTCTATTGCACTAGCATCCGGATAAGCCTCGCAAAGCATGGCTGCCACTCCGGCCACATATGGTGTAGCCATACTTGTACCACTGATGATGGCGTATTCCTGAGGTTTTTTCCATGAACTGTAAATTTCTACTCCAGGGCCGGCTATATCTACACTTCCCCCATCAGTATTCAGTCCTCCACATGAAAAGTTGGCTATGGCTGAGTTTTTGTCCAATGCTCCAACCGCCATGATATTGGGGCAATTTCCAGGATGATTGACAGCCTTAATGCTGTCATGACTGCGCTGACTGTCATTACCGGCCGCAGCAATAATCAGGGTTCCCATATCCAGGCATTTCTTTGCCAGATCATTGTATATATTGGAATAACGGGCATCTTCACCAACTGAAGCACCAAGAGACATAGAAATTACTTTACATCCGTTATTCACTGCCCATTCCATTCCTGCGAGTATTCCACTATCACTGCCCACCCCTTTGTTGGATAAAACTTTACCTGTATAAAGTACTGCCTCGCTAGCAGCACCATAGCGAATACCGGTAGTGCTATTAATGCCACCAGTGGCTATTCCGGCACAGTGCGTTCCATGGCCATTAAAATCCGCTATCGTCTCCCCAGGTATAAATGATTTGAAAATTATGTTCCTGTTTTGGAAATCAGGATGATCAAGAGTCATGCCTGTATCCAATATTGCGACATGTACACCTCTACCCGTTTTCTGACTTTCCATTGCCCCGAGGGCATGTATGGCCCAATAGGCAGCAGCGTCATTCTCAAAAATTGGAGGAACGACCACAGGCGGATCTGTAGGGACGGGCCCTGGCTTTTTGATGCCAAAAATTTGGCAAATAAAATTCCAAAGCAACATCCCGATATTTGTTTGTGGAGGCGTATCCAGTGCGTAAACATAACGCTCTGGCTCCATGTATTGAAAGGATTGCCTGGCGGCCATAAGGTTATTTACCTGCTCATCATGGTCTGCATTGATAACCGCTACATTGAATTTTTCAAAAACAATGCCATCACCTTCAGCAAAAGCTTTTACATAATCTTCCTCAATGTTTTTGTAATCGCCCGAAGGTGCCAACCTAAGTGCCGCTCCGGTAGCTTCCTCATTGATATTTTTAAAACTTGCTTCTGGATTAAGCAATACCAATTTTTTACCGGTAAACTTCGGTTTGTTTCCCGAAGCTGCTTGGTTGTTAATATAGGGATTCATATTATATAAAGGTTAAGGGTTTTGTACTAAAATAAAAAAACTTAAATCCCTGTTAAGTTAATGAAATTTTTGAGAATTCACTTAGCCAAAAACCACATGACCTACTGAATTTCTGACAAATTCAACAGTTTGAATAAACGTCTGTTTTAATGGCGTATATTTTTTGCTACCTGCTAGCAATTATTAGTCCTTTGTTTTCAATGTCAAATTGCAATACGTTAATAACTCATATACCCAATTTTTATCCCATTTATGCGGATAATTCAATGTACTATCGTGAAAATATTGTATCTCATTTTTATCCAATAGGTCTAAAAACTCAGTAGATGAATCTTCGAAATTGGCATAACCTCCAATAACTATTTTTTTATTTTTCAGTTCTTCTGTATTTATTCCATTTTCTCTCAACAAGTAATAGTTCCTATTAAAATAATCTTGATCCCCAAAAATTTGTTGCATTCCCCATTTGTCAATCCTTCTTGCAGATAATGGCGCATCCCATATAAGCACTCCATCTATTAAATAAGAATGACTCATCAAAATATTCATAGCTCCCCAGCCACTTTTAGAAAATCCAACCAAAAAAACCCTAACATTTTTATCGGAATTTGAGTATTTCGTTTTGGCATTTTTGATTACCTCAATGGTATAGTCTAATTGCCAAATCTCCTTATTTGATACATGATTTCCGTACCAGGGAATTCTTACATAATCAGGCTGTATAAAAACTACATTATCGGCGATAAAGCTGCTATCTATTAATTTTTTACATTCATCTATTCCGATTCCGTACCGATAATATTTTTTAGATTCTTCAACCGGAAGAACAAAAACCAGATTTAAAATTGAATCGTCGGTTATTTCAGTTCTGACCATCCTAATCGTAGTTGAATCTTCTTGATAATCAGATTTAATCTTAATACTAATTTCTTGACAAAACACTGAAGTCATTAAAAATTGAAGTAAAAATATTATGAATAAAATTTTCAGTTTCATTTTTGCTTGCAGCTAGAGTACGGGTATCGAGTGTTGCTCAAGGCATCGAGGTTTCTATTCCTTGAGCGTCATGAGCTGATAACCGGTGTTATGTGATTCTGATAACTTCTTTGGTTACTCCTAAGATAGAAAATTAAGCAGTAATTTGTTTTAACCCGGATTATGATTAGCATTCGTAATGCATGCCCTGACATTTCTCAGGGCATGCCCCGATCTTAGATGGTCGACTCCCAAGTCGTCGCTTTGCGATTGAACGTTTGTGTTTTGGTTTTTGCAAGCAACAAGTCCCACAACCAAGACCACGCTAAAAAAGAATTTTTTTTAAAACTTTGCGTTCAAATTCTGTTATTGTATTTTAAGTTTGTTCAAGTTGCTTACCGCTAACAGTTGTATATGAGCTGTTTTAATGGCTAATATATATTATTGGCAATACTTTCGTTTTTCACAGTCAAAAACAGATCTCAATTTCGTTTTTCCGTTTGGTTTATACACATGAATGATTATTCCTTATTAGTCCAATTAGTAGCTTCCAATATTTTATGAAAGATTTCAGTGTTTTCATAAACGCCAGAAAATGCTTCAGCTCCTGGACCATAAGCAAACACAGGGATTAGTGTTGCCGAATGCCCATTGGTAGAAAAAGTTCCTGTAATTTCATTGTAATCACTATAGGTTGTGCCATCTTCTGCTGTCTTAAGCGTTGATGCCAATGTAAATCCTCCTGTTTCATGATCGGCCGTTACAATCACCAATGTGTTACCATCTTTCTCTGCAAAATCCAGTGCCTTTCCAATAGCATCATCAAAATCAATAAGCTCTGAAATAAGATATGCAGCATTATTATCATGACCTCCCCAATCTATTTGTGAACCTTCTACCATCAAGAAAAAATTAGGATTATCTGTATCCTTATTAAGAAATTGTATACCTAATTCGGTGGCTTTAGGTAAAAAATCACCACGCCCCTTGGCCACAGGATCCATAGCGTTTTCTGCTAATAAATACCCCATTTTCGAATACTGTTTAATACTAGAAAATGTACCCAAAGCAGTAGTATCTAGCCCAAACCCTTTCGTTTCTAAATCCTTTAATAAGTTTTTTCCATCTTTTCTTCTATTAAAAAACTGTGTACCTCCTCCAGCAAAAAAATCAATATCAGAAACGACCATATCTGCGGCAATATCTTCATATAACCCTCTATTAATAACATGAGCATAGAAACTTGCTGGTGTAGCATGTTGTATGGATGAAGTACAGATTAATCCGGTTTTAATATGTAGCGGTGACACAATTTCAACCAAAGTTTTTACTTCAGTAGAATCATCGGCAACACCAACTGCACCATTATACGTCTTTATTCCTGATGCAAAAGCCGTAGCACCTGCAGCAGAATCTGTAACTTCTTCTCTTGACGAAGACGTTTTAATAAGCCCTATGGACTTAAATCGTGCATAGTTTGGGCTGGTTTTCTTAAAATAAAAAGCTGATGATATTTGTGATAAACCTGTGCCATCTCCAATTAAAAGAATAACATTTTTTGCCTTTAGAGGCACTTCTTCATTAGTTATTTGTGGTTTACAGGAGAAGAATGTTACCAATAGAATTAGATAAATTATGTTTTTGTAGGTCATGAACTTGTCTTTAAATTATTACCATTGTACAGGTACCGCACGTTACTCAAGACCTTGACATGAAACTCCCTTGATGGGTATGAACTGATACTTGGTGATGTGCTTTTGATGATTTATTTGGTTATTTGCCTAAGATATGAAATTATGCAGTTATTTGATTCTAATTCTCCAAAGGAAAAAACAACTAAATTCTTATTTACCAAATACCTGCTATTTAGGTACGTGGCTCTTATTGGATGGTGCTAGATTTTCAGAGCAGCCTATGGGTTCTCATCCCAAAATTGAGCGATTATTTTTATACATTGTTGTTGTGTCGTTTTAATGCCACTTAGTACAGCGGTTGTAGGTAGCTTTGTTTAATGTACTGTCCAAATTTGAATACATGTAAGGTATTCTAAATTCGTTTAAAAGTGTCATTCATTTAAAGATTTTGTCTTTCTGGATATTTTACAGTTAGAACTGCAGCTTCAGTTTTTCTTAACTAAAAATCTGTTCACTTTTTTCTGGTTTGATTAGTCTTTTTTTCCAGTAATAACTGTTACTCCACCTTTTTTCCATGGTGTATTGATACGCTAAATTTTGAAGATAAGCACTTGCTCCGTTTTCTAAAATATAGCGATAGGTTAAAAAAGCATCTTCTTCATTGGCTAATTTTCCCGCTATAGCATGTGCTCCATAAAAACCCGTTGCCAAAGCTGAGGTTATTCCATAAGAAGAAATAGGGTCGAATGAAAAAGCTGCGTCACCTACTGCTAACCAATTTTCTCCATAAGGTTGTTCAAGGTAGCTTGTTCCGCTTGGCGAGAGCTTCTTATCTACGAGCTCTTGCTCGTTAGGCTTAATTATTTTCTTTATGTGTAGTGTTTTTACAAGTTCATCTTTTAAAAAAGTCAATACTTCATGTCCTTTAGGAATTAGCTCTTTCATAGTAAAGAACAGGCAGTTAACTTGGCTATCTGCATTAGGAGAGAGATACCACCAACCATTTTCTGTTGCTTCTATCCATATTTGCCGAGGGATTTTCTGTTTGAGGCGGTGCCAAAATGAAATAGTCAACTGAGTATCTAATTCCTCTTTGTGTATTCCAAGATGACGGCACACTGAAGCTTTTCTCCCCGTGGCATCAATGATGTATTGAGCCTGTATTTTTTTGTTGTCTGAATCTGTTTGAATCTCTACTTCGATTAAATTGTCCTTAGTCTGTACTTTCTTTAATTTATAGCCTGAATAGAAGGGGGTTCGATTGTTATAAACAAGCGCTCTAAGTTGATTTTCAAAATGTAAACGATCGAGTAGATAACCATGTCCATAAACACCATCAATGAGTTCTTTTTCATGGAGCTCAGCTGTTCCCCAACTACTCTTGTTGCTATAATAAGGAATGTGGTGTGCGTTTTCTAATAAACCGAGAATCCCCAATTGTTTAAGTAATGGCTTGGCATTAGGTGGCAATGCATCACCTGGTTTTTGAATGGCTGAAGTATTCGCATCTATCAGACAGTGCGAGATTTTATATGCTGATAAGGTTAAAGAGGCAGCAAGCCCTGCTGGACCTGCTCCCACTATAATTACCTGATATTGTAGCGCTTGCACGGAAAATAAATTACTTTTCGCCACGCCCATAAGTTGTACTACTTGCTGTTCTGGTCAATTTAGGTTTGACAGATCGCTTCGCAGCTTTGATTGAGAATGATTCGGCATCAGTCTCCTCTTGCTTGATCGCGTCAAGAATAGTCTCTTCAGCATACTCCACCTGCTCAAAACTGGGGTCAACTAATGGCAAAGGTCTTCCTGACTCTACCCAAGCTACTTTAGGTAAAAAGCCTAAAGAATCTTCTATGTTCTCTTCCTGCTTTTCTACAATAGCCAGATTGTGCCATTTATGAACCATGTTATCGATTTTCTTCAAGTATTGGGTCCCTAAATCTCGCAGCCAATCTTGTCTGTAATCAAAGTGTTTTAGCCTTTGAGCAATGTTCACATTGTGGTCTTTTACTCTTTCAAAGCCGTCTTGACTCAATACCTGGTTTGGCACACGTGCAGCCCAAAAAGAAGGTATTGGTAAATAAGTAGAAGGATTATACCCAGACAGACAACTTGCTTCATCTGTTTGCCACGGCACACCCAACCATCTGGTCAAAGATCCAGGGCCACTTTTAGATAAAGGCCCATTTTCACTTAGTGCGATTTGAGGTGATAGAAGAGCACCAAAATTTAAGTCTGTATCTTCGTTTTTGGCTACGACATTCAGTCGATAAGGCGCTGCCCACATTAGTTTCACTCGCATTGGCCATGTCAGCTCAATACCCGGATGGAACGGCCCTCCTAAACATTCTTCTAGTGGAGCCTGATTTAGTGCCTCTATTTGCTCTTTCAAACTAAGATCGTCAAATGCTTTTTTCTCGGTTATTTTCCCTGTGGTAAAATCTCCTTGAGCCCATTTTTTCAGTCTACCGTATTGTGTTTGTGTAATAGGAAGGTCTACAATGGAAAGTCCCGCATATTCTCCAAAGCCATCACCATAGAATGGAGGTACTTGTTGTGGTTCAAACTCCTTAGAACTTGGGTCTCTAAACCATCCAAGCACTTTTTCTCTGACGTTTTTAGTTTCATCTGCTGGATTTTCCAACATTTTCAATAAAGTAGGACTTGTAAAATCTGAAGGTGAATTGTGTCCAAAGAGAACTGAGAAACCCTCATTTACCCACTGAGTATTGGTCATTCTTTCTAAAAACGGATAGATGTGTTCATAAAACACGACTCCGCCAGCAGCTGGGTCTGGATAGTTCATTTCTCTAATGAAGAGGTCCTGCACTACGTCATTCATTGTGACGACGCCAAAAAGCCCTGGACCAAAGTTTGGTGGCGTTACCGCGACCATTGCAGGAGTGGCTTCAAGTGATTTGCCATTAATTTCTACTGTTGCGCGTACCACACCGTCACAGGTATCGTCATGCCAATCCTCATTATTGGCAAAAGTAGTAGGTGGTACATTACCTTTAGACTGAGAATCTCCGCTACCGGGCACAAAAATCACTCTACCTAAAGTGTCTGTCTGTAATTTTCCAAGGTTGACTTTTTTACCAAAAAACTCACCGTCATCAAAATTGTATTTTTCGTCAGTAAGATTCTCCCCGGCTATCTCTATCGGTTTAGGTTTGATTGATAATTGTGATCGATCAGTTTCAGTGCTATTTCTATAGGCAGATGGTATCCCAGCTTGAGGCAGGTCCAGGGCGTTATTAAACATATACCATGCTGCCTTCACATTGGCCACGTGCACGTGCCAGTTGATATTCGCGACTTCATTGGTGATTTCACCCAATACTGTTCCTTCTTTATCAAAAGCATAGACCTTAAATTTCACTGCCTGCTTTTTGATTCGTCCTTCAGCATCTTTATAACCATTTGATGGATCTGGCTCAAGACCAGGTAACTCTGATGCTAAAAAATATTCTGGTGAATTCCCGATTCGAGCTATCCCAATAGGAGGATAGATTGAAACACTCTCAATTTTGCTTGTATCCATTGGTTTCTAGTGTTAATTATTAATTTCAAAAAATATTTTTTCAGATTTCATACTTCTATTGCCTACAACATCTAGCTAAAATGAATGTGCGCGCCTATCGCTAGACCAGTTTGATTAAAATTACGTTTTTTTTGATCATTAAGAGTGGCTTCAGTCTTTTGATCTTCATTTAGCGAATTGTATAACTTTAATCCAAGACTTTCTTCATCTTCAAAAGTTCGGGTTCCTACATTTTCTCCTTCTTCAGTAAAATTTGGCTCTGACCCCATAAAAATAGGTGTAATCACAATCTGGTCTCCTAAAACAAAGTAATTAATCACTAGGTGATGACCGTCAATTTGCCAACCCCAAGGCTCAGTTTCGGATGGTTCACCCATAAAAGTGAACCAATATAAATCCGATCCCATATTTTCAAAATCATTGGCTAATCTTGCGAGGTAGCCTTCCATTTTCATAATGTCTTGTGTTTTTGAAAAACCATCCTGACTTAAACTCACTCTAAGGATTTCAAAAGCCAATGCTTTTTGATTCTCTGTTAAATCTGGAAGTCCGATCCCTTTTCTTTTATATGCGCCTAAATCGATATTGGTCCACCTTCTCCATTCCTGATCATCAATAGGGAAAGAACAAACCGATCTTTGCTCTGGTGATAATAATGATAAAAAGGTTTCAACAGAATTTTTAATGGGTTCTGTAGATACCCCAGTTGCTTCTATAGTATACAGATCGTTGCGAATTTCACCCTCATTTGTAACTCCTAAGAAAGCCTCACTCAGTGCTTCTTTTTCTTCTTCAGAGTCCTCATGTATTACCCGAAGCGGTGGAGAAGGAGTTGCCCTCCTCGTTTCAGTATTAGATTCTTGATTATCTTTTTTTGTTGAGCAGCTGACAAGGACAGCCAATAACGTAATTGCAAACAATATCTTTGATAGCATCTTTTGTGGATTATGCCTCACAACGTACAGGTATCGCACCTTACTCAAGGCCTTGAGGTTAAACTCCCTTGAGGGTTATAAGCTGATATCTGGTATTATAGTGTTTTTGATAATTTCTTTGGTTTTGCGTCTAATATAAGAAATTATTTAGTTATTTGTTTTAAATCACCGAAAGGAAACAAACACCTAAAGCCTCAATTACAAAATCTCTGCTATTTAGGTGCTTGGCTCTTCTTGGATGGTGGCTAGATTTTTAAACCCGAATTATGCAATAGGGTTCGTAATGCCTGTCCTGACCTTTCTCAGGGAGTGTTTTAATCAAGAGAAAATTAGGCTGTTTGGAGACTGATGCATAGCCTCAGCTATACTGAAGTCGAAAACAGCAAATAAGTCGCTGATTTTGAATCGATTCCATCACGTAATAGAATATCTATTGCCTATTTCGGGTTATAGGGACAACTATGCCAAAATGGTAAAAGCAGCCCAAAACTCACTCCTAAACCAAAAGACAAGCGGACTTAATCTCCTGAAAAAGATAAAACTAGCTCAAAAAACAATCTAAAATCACCTGCTTTTTCAACCTCCAAGCACTAAAAAGGAAAAACCATTCCCCATCGTATCACTAATTCCCAACACACCTTCATTGAATCGAGTAGACGTCCGTGAGCTAATAGCCCACGGTGCGCCTCTCACAGTTCTGCTGAGCTGGTCGAAGTATCATCCCGGTCGACCGGGAGTCTCATATACGGCGGTTCATTGAATCTCAGGTTTAAATTTTAAGTGCTAATCCTGCATACTTTGATAGCCTTTTCTTCGGCGTCTTGGAAGAGTAATCGTGGTTCCTAATATGGGGCTTTCTACTGCCTATCCGCCTTTTCTACCGCCCCACAACCTGGCCCCTCACTAAAATGACCTAAAGAGGTCATTTCTTTGCGCTCAGTCCTTCCAAGCATAAGCCAAGCCTTGTGAAATTCCCGCACATAAGGGATACCGAAGGAAATCGGCACAGGCATTTCAACCTTTGGAATATTTGGTATCTCCGATACCAGATGCCCATGCTGGGCACACACACTGCATTCAGACTAGGCTGTTCCAGGCGTCAGAATGGTTAGTTATTAGCGGCTTTTCTTTCGTTTGATTGTATTATGTTTATGTTCTATCAAAATAATTATGGATTACAGAAATCGCAATACATTGGTTCTTCAGTTGTTTTTTTATGCGGATACATTTCTTCTTTTTTGAAATGACATTTTTGACAGCTATAAATGAAACTTAACGTAGAATTGGTAGGTGAACCACACAAACTACATTCTAATCCTTTTTTTGCATCTGTAACTCCAAAACCCGGAATATTGCATTGAGGGCAGCAAGAGTTTACCTTGTCTACCAATTTTTTGGTTGCATTTTTAATTACAGTCATTCTACTTGGGTTGTACATTGCCCTCATATCGGTTTCTGCGTAAACATTATTAAATTTTTCAAGCATTAAATGAAATGATTTTTTTAAGTCTTCCAAATTTGTAATGCCTTTAACTATATAGCTATTGTCTATTTTTGATTTACGAAGTATCAGTCCGTGTGAAGGGAATTTTACTAAGTCAGCAAAGTCCAAAAGTTCTTGTTCATTCTTAATTTCACTTCCGTTAAAATTGGTTTCTGTACTTAGTTCCCTGACAATAATCTCTAAATCATTTTTCTTATCAATAAATATTAAAAACTCATCGTCTGCACTTACAAAAAACATGGAAGGATGCGGACCAAAAGAGCCTTCACTTGCTATTCCTAAATCACAGTTACTTAATTCCATTGCCAACAAGCATTTTTGCCTCGCGGTAGCTATAGGGTCAAGCTCTCTTTCAATTTCTCCTGTAAAAGTTCCAAGAGTATCAGTATCAAAACCTTCTTGTATAAAGCATACTACACCTAAGGCCTGTTCCAATAGCGGTGCAATTACTTTTTCCTTTTCATGCTTTGTCGCTATTACTAAGCTTCTACCTTTGAACATAACGGACTAGTGTTTTTAATTTTAATCTTCCGTGGTAAAATCTATTGCTACACCTTTTTTCTCTTCATTCCAAAGGCCATTATCATAGACCAAATTTCCATTCACGAATGTTTGTTTGATTTCCGTTTGAAATAGTGTTCCTTCCAAAGGTGACCAGCCACATTTATAAAGTAGGTTGTCTTTAGCTACTGTCCATTTACTATTCAAGTCCACCAAGGTTAAATCTGCATAATATCCTTCTCGGATAAAACCTCTATTTGTCATTTTATAGAGAATAGCAGGATTATGACACATTTTCTCAACTATTTTCTCCAATGAAATGAGACCTTTTTTATAAAATTCTAACATACAATTGAGCGAATGCTGAACCATTGGTGCTCCAGACATTGAATGAAAGTAAGACTGTTCCTTTTCTTCTAAAGTATGAGGTGCGTGGTCTGTGGTTATAATATCTATTCTGTCATCAAGTAGCGCCTTTAATAAGCCTTCTTTGTCTTGTTCCGCTTTTATGGCTGGGTTCCATTTAATTAGCATTCCCAATCGTTCATAGTCTTTGTCTGAAAACCATAGGTGATGTACCGACACTTCAGTAGTTATTTTTTTCTCTTTCAGAGGAATATCATTTCGAAATAAATGCGTTTCTGCTTCCGTAGTTAAGTGTAAAATATGTAATCGAGCGTTATGTTTTTTAGCTATATCAATCGCACGCTTTGAAGCTTCGTAACAACCTTCGGTGTTTCTAATAATTGGATGAAACTTTGCGGGAATATCATCACCATATTTTTCTCTAAAAGCCTGTTCGTTTTTTTCAACTATCTCTTCTTTTTCGGAATGAATAGCAATGATGGATTTGCAGTTAGCAAATAGTTTCTCCATTTTTTCCGGACTGTCAGCCAGTAGATTTCCTTTTTTGGTAAAGTACAATCCATCATCTGAAACACCAATAAATTGGCTCGTGTCCATCGCTATAACCTCATCAATATTGTCCCCATTTACACCAAGAAAAAACGAATAGTTGGCTAAAGATTTTTTTGAAGCAATTTCATACTTTTCTTTTAGGCTTTCAACGGTTAAAATATTCGGGACTGTGTTTGGCATATCAATGAAGGAAGTTACTCCACCCGCAACAGCAGCTTTACTTTCGGTATATAAATCTCCTTTGTGTGTAAGTCCTGGGTCTCTAAAATGGACTTGTCCGTCAATGATTCCTGGGAATAGGTGTTTGCCTGTTCCATCAATTACTTTATGATTTGGTTCAATGGCAATGTTTCCTATTTCCTCAATAATTCCATCTGCCAAAAGTACGTCTGCGATAAATGATTTTCCTTCATTCACAATAGTCGTATTCCTAATTAAAATTCTTTCTTTCATTGTTCACATTTTTCTATTGTATTCGAGTGCGCTTACATTACTGCGTAAAGTAGCGCCTGATAGCTTACTCCTATTAATACTTTTAAAAGTAGCAATAAATAGTAAACTATCAGCATGCTACCGGAACTGCCTCCAATCCCGATCCATAGGGATTACCATGAACCGAAGTAAGACTCCGGTTCATAGTAGGTTAATTGTTGTGCTTGGTTGTTTATCTTTTTTCAAAAAAAGGCTGCCATCTGTAAGATTTTAGGAGTCGCCTTTGCTGCAAGCAACTAGTAGTGTGAATATTAATTTTCTCATTTTCGAACTCTATTTATAAACTTCTTCCACACTCCTAGGTTCAATATTCAAAAAATGATATTCTATAAATTTCATGTACTGCTCCCAGTCATACAATTCAAGTCCATGGACACCTGAGCGAACGTGGTATCCAATCATGCTCTTAATAATTGGTTGGTTAATCGCAGGTTGTTTCTCAGATGTAAATGCCACCTCTTTTTTATAAAGCTGATACGAAGGGGCTGCATTGTACGTTCCAATCCATTGTCCTTTTTGATCGGCCCATAAATCGTGTTGCGCATTACTAACATAAAAGGGGCGTGGTGCCATTGTCGCCAATAATGAGTGCTGGTCGACAGGCAAAGCGTGTACATTTTTGGCGTATTTATTTGCATTTCTACAAATCCAGGTTGGAAGGTAATCGCACATGTTTTGTAGGGTTTCTCCATATTCACGGCGCCAGATTGCATCGCCTCCGTGACCTGCTGTTGCCAGAAGTGTCATTCCAAAACGTGTGTCTGTTACTGCAGCCCAGAGAGCGACTTTCCCACCAATTGAGCTTCCGAGTGTTGCCACCTGATTTCCTTGTACATCTTTATCTGTTTCCAAATAATCCATTCCAGCGCGCAAAGCATAAGCCCAGATTGCAATCATTCCCCACTCATTTTCTTTTGTAAATTCCTGGCCATCTTTAAAATAAAGATCTGAAATTCCCCCACTTACTTTTCCCTGCTTGTTTCCATGGTCGATTCCAAATGCCTTGTAATCGACGGTTGAAACACCAATTCCGCGGCTCATTAACTGATGTAAAGGAATTCCATTTCCAGTTTCACCGTAACTCTGTGGACTGTTTAATTTTAGGCCTTTTCGTTTGATGTCATCGCCATTTGCCAGTAGAATTACTGGTACTTTATCTTTGGAATTGGTAGGAACAAAAAGTACAAGAGGCATGGTAACTTTTCCAATTTCATTTTCAAAAGTTATCAGCACATCTTTTCTGGTGCATAAGCCATTAAAAATGGTGGAGTCTTCAGAAATTAGTTTGAACGATTTTTTAATGGGGTTCGAAGGTGTCGGCACTTCACCAAACATATTTTGGGCAAAAAAATCAACGATTTCCGGTCTTCTGAATTTTTCCCAATCTTCAACCGTTTTTATACTTTTCCCTTCAAATGAAGAAAGCACATCGGGTAGGTTGTATTCCGGTACTTTGGATTCGTCATAGTTCGCTTCGAGATATTTTCCTTCATAAGTTTGGGCAGTAACATTGAATGAAACAAATACGGCAAAGGCAAGCATTAAAAGTTTATTCATCATGTATTTTATTGTTAAATTCTTTGAATTTGAGTCGTTTCCAAACGGTTATATCTTCTTCACCCAGAAATATTATTGTTGAATTTCCAATGAAATAGTCATTCATAAACCTCTTATAGTCTTTTGAATATTCTTCCTTTTCCTCACCAAATATTTTCTTGATGAACTTCATTCTTTACAATTAAGCACAATATAAAGATACCGCACGTTACTCAAGGCCTTGAAGTTAAACTCCCTTGAGGGTTATGAGCTGATACCTGGTGTTATGTGCTTTTGATAATTTCTTTGGTTGCGCATCTAAGATAGGGAATTATGTAGTCATTTGTTTTAAATTCCCCCAAGGAAACAAATGACCAAAGCCCCGCTGTTTTGGTAGGTGAAATTTCATAATAACCTGATTTCGAGATAAGATCTTCTTAAAAAATCAACTAAATAGTCACTGAGAACACTTTTTTGGGCTTGTATCTGCACAGCAAGCCCCGCCTAATGTTGTCCCCTGAGCTTGTCGAAGGTGTCCCAAGGTTTTCTCCACTCAAAGTCCCCGCTAAGCCTACCGATGACGATTTTGTTATGAAATTTGGTCGAACTCAGGTTAATAGATTTTGAATTGATCCCAACCATTAATAAAATGGCTACTCTCTGTTTTAGATTCAACATCCTTTGCCAGGGACTCTTAATATTTAAGGTATTACCTGAGCACAGATAAAATAATTGACTAAATTTAAAAACTGATGTATTTAAAACTCCTATTATTTTTGTCAATGCCGTAAAAAAGGAAATGGTGCAAAACGTCTCTATAATATCACACAATCTGAAAAAATACAGCCTACTGTGTCTGACAATTCTGCCATTGGCCTGTACAAAAGAAAACCCTTTCAAAACTATACCTGTGGAATACCCAAATACTGAAAAATCTGACCATGTTGACCTTTATTGGGGTGAAGAAGTCGCTGACCCTTACCATTGGCTGGAAGATGATTATGCGGAAAACACTAAAGAATGGGTGAAAGCCCAAAATAAAGTCACTTTTGATTACTTGGAAAAGATTCCTTTTAGAGCGGCTATTAGAGATCGACTTGAAAAGGTTTGGAATTATGAGAAGGTGAGTGCCCCATTTTTCTATGGGGATTGGACGTATTTCTTTAAGAACAATGGGCTACAAAATCAGTCGGTTCTCTACAGGTCCAAAAAAGGAGTTGAAGAGGAAGTGTTTTTAGACCCCAATCAATTGACCGAAGATGGTAGCACTTCACTGTCCAGCATTGCCTTTACCAAGGATGGAAGCCTTTTCGCTTATGCTGTATCTGTTGCAGGATCGGATTGGAGAGACATCTACCTGATAGACACGGAAAGTAAAAAGCTGTTAAAAGACCAAATAAAAGACGCCAAATTCACAGGCATTTCCTGGGAAGGTAAAAAGGGCTTTTACTACAGTACCTACGCACAACCTGACGGGTCCAAACTGTCGGCATTAACAAATGACCACCGGCTTTATTTCCACCAATTGGGTACCACACAAGCTGAAGATGTGCTGGTGTTTGGAAATGATGAGACACCGAAAAGATATGTTTCAGGGACTGTTACAGAGGATGGTCAACTCCTTGTCATTAGTGCAGCCAACAGCACCACAGGAAATGAATTGTACATCAAAGATATAAGCAAAAAAGGGAGCACCATCAGACCAATAGTGCAGGACATGAATAATAATCATGACGTACTGGATCATAAGGACGGATGGCTTTTGGTCCAAACCAACAAGGGTGCGCCCAACAATCAACTCGTGAAGATTGATCTAAATGCTCCTGAACCAGACAAATGGCAGGTACTTATTCCTGAAAAGGAACAAGTCATGCAAGTTTCTAAAGGCGCTGGGAAGATATTCGCTACCTACCTAAAAGATGCTATCAGTGAAGTCCGGCAATACGATATTGAAGGCAATGAGGAAAAGACAATCGCTCTTCCAGGAGCGGGAACGGTCAGTGGTTTTTCATCCAAAAAGGACCAGGATACCATCTATTATAGCTTCACTTCCTATGTGCAACCTGGAAGTATTTACAGTTATGCCGTAAGCGAAGGGAAAAGTGACCTTTACCGGCAACCACAACTGGATTTTGATCCGGATGCCTATGAAAGTCATCAAGTTTTCTACAACTCCAAAGATGGCACTAAGGTGCCCATGCTCATTACTTATAAAAAAGGCTTGTCTTTAAATGGTAGGCACCCGACGATATTGTACGGATATGGAGGCTTTAACATTAGCCTCACTCCTGCTTTCAGCATTGCCAATAGCGTATGGTTGGAAAACGGCGGCATCTATGCGGTACCTAACATTAGGGGTGGTGGAGAATATGGGGAAAACTGGCACAAATCAGGCACCAAACTTCAGAAGCAAAACGTATTCGATGATTTTATAGCAGCCGCAGAATTCCTTATCGATAAAGGTTATACCTCAAGTGACTTCCTGGCCATCAAAGGCGGGAGTAATGGCGGATTACTAGTAGGCGCCACAATGATTCAAAGGCCTGACCTAGCAAAGGTAGCCTTACCTGCAGTGGGTGTGATGGACATGTTGAGGTACCACCAGTTTACCTCAGGAGCAGGCTGGGCTTATGACTATGGAACAGCAGAAGAAAGTGAAGAAATGTACCGATACCTCAAAAATTATTCACCTGTTCATGCCCTAAAGCAAGGAACAGCCTATCCGGCTACCTTGGTCAATACTGCTGACCATGACGACCGGGTGGTTCCAGCGCATTCCTTTAAATTTGCGGCGGCCCTACAGGAAGCACATAAAGGAGAATTGCCAGTACTAATCCGTATCGAAACGAATGCAGGACACGGCGCAGGCAAACCTACCAGCAAGGTAATCGATGAGCAGGCAGATATTTTTGCCTTTACGCTTTATAATATGGGAGTGGATTTTAAAGTAAAGTAATTATTGGTATCCTATTTTAGCTTTATCTACTTAACCAAATTGATTGCCTTTTCAAAAAAGCATTCAGATTCGGGCAAAAGCTTAACTACATGGAAGTTAATCGTAGAAAATTATAATTGGCAGAAAAATCCAGATATTCTAGCGCGTTTCCCAAATGCGAAGATTATAAAAAGTAAGCGGGCACGATTTAAAATTGTAGGCAATAAATACAGTTTTATTATTGAAGTGAATTATAGGGACAAAATGCTATTGGCACACCTAATTTCCGAATATGAAAACAAACTTTGGGATTTACCGGAGGTTGATCCAATTGAAATGATTAGAATAAGGATGGACGATTTTGGCTATAATGCTTCGGATTTGGCCAAGATTTATGGAGACAGGGGGGCCATCAGTTCATGCAACTCTAATTTACTTACCGAACTCAAACTTTCAAAAGGCTCAGAATAGGCATCAAAAATATGGCGTTCTGTGTGTGTTATAGCCCTTGTTTTTTATAAATTTACGAAATTCTGCTTTTAAAATAATTTTTCTTCAAATACGTTTTTCTTAAACTTGCCTGTAGCGTACCAAATGAATGGACTGTAGATGGGCAAAAGCAAATCTGTCACAGACCGCTGTGTACTTGTTTTGCACTCCCATAGGCTTTGCATCCTATTGGCTGCAGGCTATTCCTACAATATTTTTTTTAATCTTTCTGGGTTTTGTCTGCTGTCCCAAATTGTCAGAATCAGTAGTTGTTCTTTTTCTTCCATTTCGTAGATAATCAGATAATCCTTGACAATTTTTATTCTTGCATTTTTATTATCGGTAGGTGTTCCAATTTCTGGGTATTCCGCAATTAATTTGACGGCTTCTATAAATAATCCGTACAGTTTTTTGCTGTATAGGTTCGATTTGTTCCTTTCATTCCAATATTTGAAAATTTCTATTCTGTCATTCTGGGCTCTTCTGGATCATATTATTCGTCTAGCCATTTGTCAATTTCTTGGTTGGCTTGTTCGTTGTTCAAATAGTCTCCATTTTTGATTTGTTTTCGAGCTTCTGCGATTGCCGAATTCTGTTCCTTGCTCAGTTTATAGCTTTCCTGTATTTCGTTTTCAAGATTTAAAAAACGGTAAAACTCCTCCAATAAACCCTTGTTTTCCGACAAATTAATCTCGTTAATTAATTTCTTAAGATAGATTTTTCAAGGCCTCAATGATCTCATCAGGTTCTGAACGTGTTCTATAATCAACATTGACATAGCTCCACTTGACTACCCCGTCACTTCCCAGCACAAAAGTGGCAGGAATCGGTAATGTACTATCATTACCATTTTTGATTTTTTCTAGATCAAGATTACGATCTACTCGCATATGTTCCATCAAAAACTCTGGTACTTCCCCAGGCAACACCTTATTCTGAAGCAACTTTAGCCTCTTGGTCAGACAATACAATAAACTCCATCTTACTAATTTCATTTCTTGTCATTGACCCGTCAGGTACTTCTGGGCTGATGGCAATTAAAGTAGCACCTAGTGCATGAATATCGCTTAATTTGGCTTGTAAGGCAGATAACGATATGGTTTTCCTTAAGGGTTAGGTAGCTCAAAATTTGGCGCTTTTTCCCCAATTTTAATAGCATTGTCTCCCAGTTGGAAAGCTTTTGCTTTAATAATAATTTCATCAACACCTTTCATGAAGTCAGGATTAGCTTTTCGTCCTGCTGCAATTTTAGCATCTGTTTGTTCTTTTAATTTTTTCATTATTTTCTTTTAATCATTTTGAGTTATATCTCAAAGTTTCTAGTGTAGCGTTCTTTAACCTACTTTCTTTGGAATTGCAGAAATAAAAACAAAATTTCAAGGTATGATATAATTACCTGCAGCGTTTAGTAATCGAGTAGGCAAAGGGAATTTCGCCCTAAGCCTCTCATCCCGGTCAACCGGGGTGCTTGAAAGTCTCCCCTCACACGGCTCTTGTTGTACAAATTTAGGCGATAATGTTAATTTGAGAGAAGTTCCAATGGTAAAACAAAGTAGGATATTGATTCCTTACTGTTGCCAACCATTTGTACCCTTTCTTAATACTGGTCTTATATCGCTTATACCTTTTCCTTGCCCACCAAACCAATCGTTTACTAAGTAGCCGAAAGACTTTTGTAAGTTCGTACATCTTAAATTTACCATAGTAATGCACCCATCCCCTAATCATTGGATTAAGATATTGTGCTACTCCTACAATGCTTTTAAAAGTGAGTTTGTTTACGTTGAGTTCTTCGAGCTTGTCGACGATCCGTTTTCTTGAACTAATACTTATAGCACAATCATATCCTAGAAATAGCTTTCTCTTTTTCTTAGAGTAAGCTGTTCTTGGTTGAAAAGAGTATCCCAGAAAATCAAATTTGACTG